>Ga0207800_1000042_pt1 | contig 54077 bp, 36 predicted proteins | sample LuqExpMetageno11_FD_187769 | JGI IMG/M metagenome (GOLD analysis project Ga0207800, IMG submission 187769) | Tropical forest soil microbial communities from Luquillo Experimental Forest, Puerto Rico - Sample 11 (SPAdes) | ecosystem: Environmental > Terrestrial > Soil > Tropical forest ... | reverse complement strand
ATCGGGTCCAACTGCAGCACCTTACTCTACTTGTTCTTTATGGATATACAGAATCGGGAAAGATCCGGATGAGCCCACCGAAGGAATGAAAGAGAAAGGCCGGAAATTAGCTGAGAAACGAAAAGCAAATGTTGTATAGCCGGACAAATCTCGTAAAATCCAATATTAAAATCCATGTAGCAGAATGAAAAGAATTTATCCAAATGATTGATTTTTACAATTTTTGAGTGGGTAAGGAGAATACCTCAACCAATTTTTTTAATCGATTCTAGAAATTAATTCAATGTCTCAACATGGATCGATTTAACATTACGAGTACAAAACGGAGGTTTTAACAAATGCCACGAAAAAGTAAAGTTTTCGAATGTGACGATTTATTAGCCATTGTGATACCCAAACAATATGCAAAGAAAATAGGATTGCAAAAAGGCAATACTGTATCAATATCTTTGAATTCTTTAAACGGCCTGCGCTTTGAAAAAGTATAAGCTGAAATTGTCAGGTGTATATCCAGGCATACCACAGGATATACACCACATACAAATTTTGCGTTTTGACCGTTTCTTTATAAGCAACGCAGATTTTTTGAGTTTGCCTTTTAGTTGAATAATTGGGATTTTGTGCGCGCATCTCCGCGTCGAACAGTCTGTTCGTATGGAACAAAACCGTTTTACTGAGTACGAATCGATCTAATAGATACGAACAAAATAATCCGCGTTTTGCTTGTTTTTCCTTGCGTTCATCCGCGGTGGAGTCACAGACTAACGATTCCAATTAAAACCACTAGCAATACCAATTGTCTTCGGGTTACTATCCTGCTATATAAAGTTTTTCATACTAACGTCAGAAATCAAAAGGGCCCTTTTAGTTATATAAGTATGGACTTTGCGCGAACAGGTGTCAGTCGTTTCGACCCTTCACTGTGTCAACTGCATATTATAAAGATCAAAATATCATGTCGTTTTAGAGATTTTCCACTTCGTTTGATGTCGCCACACAGGAGTAACACAATCGCAAATAAAATTGCATACAAACGAACTATGTGCTTTTCGGGTTTCTATTAGTATGTGACCTATACACCCATACTAAACCACAATTATAATAACAGCCCTATAGAAACACAAATCTTTATATAGTTACACCGCGTATATAGATAATGGGAATATCATTCTGAAAAACGGCGCATGTCGTTGATATCACCCACGGGTTCTCCTATGCCCGTACCCAGTCTTCAGTCGCAGGTCAAGGGCAGAGAGGCTGTCTGCCCTTCAAATTCATGATAAAGCGCAAAACGCGCACTTCTGCCATGGTTCATTATTTCCCATGGCTTCCATGTCCGGAACGGAAATCATTCTCTCTCTCGTGGCTCATTTTCCGCCGTTCCGGAACTTCTAATCATGGAACGGCAAAAACAATATTGTCACCCAATTACGTTTTAGCCTGGAATAAAATGTTACCCACAAAACCAATTGCGGTGCCGTTCCTGATTTCTCCTCATTCCATTTCTGCCATTACACTGACCGAAGAGTTTATGCATCGATATACACATTACAATTCCTGAAATGACTCTTCGTTTCTCAATCATACCAAAGACACATACAAAAATAATTTATTCATAAAAATCATATATATGTTATTTTTTTGGCAATTTACTAACTGAAATAAGGAAATGTATTGCCTATAAGAATAAATCCTACTCTAATGTATCCTAAAATGCGCGAACAAAAAAAAGAAAAATTTATAACACTTTGCCTTGATACAAAAAATCAAATCCTGAAAGAAGAAGTCGTATCTATCGGCAGCTTGAATGCGAGCATTGTTCATCCGCGTGAGGTTTTTAAGTCCGCCCTTATGGAATCATCAGCATCGGTAATCATGGTCCATAATCATCCTTCAGGGGACCCAAGCCCGAGCCGAGAAGACATAATTGTCACCGAGAAAATGGTAGAAGGAGGAAAACTCCTTGGAATTGATGTGCTTGACCATATTATTATCGGGGAAGGCAGATACGTAAGCCTCAAAGATGAAGGTTTTGTAAGATGAAGTGATTTCAAGACCGAAATTCTCAATGTAGAGACCCTCAATATAGAAGATTTTATTATAGAAACTTTTAAGGTAGGAATCTTAAATTTAATAATTCTCAACTTAAGAACTCAATGTAAAGACATTCAATATAGAAGATCTCAATATAGTTACTTTCTGGTCACTTTCCGTAATTGAAACAAAAATAAATCACAAGTTGAGAAATACGAACAAAAGTAGCTGAAAACTATGAAAGTTATAGGCATTAATGGGAGCCCACGAAAAGACGGCAATACTGCAATCTTGATTCAAACCGTATTTGAGGAATTGACAAAAGAGGGCATTGAAACCGAACTTCTTCAGCTATCTGGAAAAAACGTAGAAGGATGTAAAGCTTGCTGGGCTTGCCATAAAAACAAAAATAAGCAATGTGTCATTACGGATGATTTTTTTAATGAGTGTTTTGCAAAAATGCTCGCTTCAGACGGAATAATTCTCGGGCCCCCGGTATATTCAGCTGGTGTGACCTCTCAAATGAAGGCCTTAATTGACAGGGCAAGTATAGTACTTGCAGGAAATCGAGGTCTTTTCAAGTATAAAGTAGGAGCTTCAGTTGTAGCTGCTCGCCGAGGCGGTGCCATAAGTACCTTTGATACCCTAAACAATTTTTTATATAGCAAAGAAATGTTTCTGGTAGGTTCAAGTTACTGGAATATGGCTTATGGAAATGCTATCGGAGAGGTAGAACAGGATCAAGAAGGCATTAATAATATGAGAAATCTTGGCCAAAACATGGCATGGATATTGAAAAAAATTCATAGTAATTGAGCTCCTTCAGTCCTTCAGTGGATCAAATAAGGTTCAAAGTTTCCTTAAAATTTCCCAGAGAAAGAAGCCAGTAAACATACCGATAAAAAGATAAATAGTTGTTTTATAAAGGTTGTCTCACATTGAGTGCGAATGATTTATTAAATTAAAATCTGTGGACATCTGTTATCAGGAGCTATAGCCAAATATCAGAATTAAGTTGTTTATACGCAATTTACCTTCCGGCCAAATCCATATTATTGGATTTAACCACGTTGAATTTACTATGATTACGATATCTATATATATCTATAAGAGATGGGCATTTCGATCAAACAAATTTCCCTCCCAGTTTCGATTCCCTTAAAAAGGAGGTTTTCTGAATTACAAAACATATAAACGCCTGTGCACTGGATAGCAGGGATATTAAGGAAATAATCCTGGATGATCCTTATACAGTTCCTTATAAGGGCATTTACGCTATCTGTGATGCGGCAAATGAGTATGCAGAGATAATTGAGCACTCAAATTGTTATAGCGGGGCCTGCTGGTCCCTTTACCATTATGCAAAAGCGCCCCTTGTCCTGAAAGCCCGTTCGACCGGAAATATGATCCGTTATTTCATGAGAACCGGGATCTCAAAGCTCGAACTCAAACCTTCTATCGCAGCCGCAGGTATTGAATCCGTGATCGTACAAGGGGATGAGGTGGAGATCACCTATGCCGGATTAGGAGGCGGAGGCGTGGGCGCAACCCGCTGCAGGGCATTTGCAGACGGAGTTCTTCGTTATAATATCTCCGAATCTGGGGGCGAGAAATGCGCAAAGGGAACGCTTGTAGTTCCGCGCAGGGAACGTGTTCTCATAGGCATAGATGACACAGACTCAAAAGAAATAGGGGCCACCTGGACTCTTACTCACAATATTGCAAGAGAGCTAGACTGCCATGACGCCGTTTATCTTTCCCATTCTCTTGTCCAGCTTTTCCCTGTTCCAGAAAAGACTCAGAACTGCATGTCTACTGTGCTTGAATTTGGTTGTGTGAATGAAAAAGCGAAATCAAGGCTGGTAGATGCTTTCAAAAAAGCACTTAAAAAATACACCGCTTCACCCCAAACCGGAATGGTTGTCCTTTCGGATTTCTATGCAAAAGGGCTATATAAGTACAGCAACCGCTGTCGGACTGAAAGGATCTCTAAAGCCGAGGCTTTGCAGTGTGCTAGAGAAAACGGTGTGGAAGTCCTGCTTGATGGCAATGGAGTAATAGGTGCACTTGCTTCTCTCCCTTGGTTCGGAAGACCTGATGAGTCCATAGTTCCAGGCACTGAGGTCAAGCCTTTTGTCATCGAGAAGCTTAAAAGCAACATTTAGGAAAAATAGGATTTAAAAAGCTAGGAAGCCGAAATAGAAACTTTAAATCAGATTTAAGTTGTTGGAACCCTAAGTTTGATGGAATCTCAGGTTCAGGAAACTTCGAGTTCGGCATCTTTTAAATTCAAGCAGTGTGGGGTCAGTTTGAAAGAAGGAAAAGAAGCGCAAGAATACACCGGGTTTGAAGCTCTTTATCTTGCAACCCTTGATAGTGATGTCAGCTTCATAACAGGTGTCCCTGGGTATCCCATTACCTCCCTTATGGAACTTTTTTTGAAAAAACCCGCGGAAAAAGAGCTTTTAGATACATCAGAATCGAAAAATCTGGATTCCGAGACAGCAGCTTCCGAAATAATGCCGGATTATAGTGCCAGGTGGCTCACAAATGAGAAAGTTGCCCTTGAAACCGCTCTAGGAGCTTCTGTTTCTGGCAGAAGGTCACTTGTGCTCGTGAAGCACGTAGGAATGAACCTGCTTTCGGACCCTCTTATAACCTCAGTAACACATACGATAGGAGCCGGCCTTGTCATAATTGCAGGAGATGATCCTGGCGCAAAGGGCTCTCAGAATGAACAGGACTCTCGCTGGTACGGTCGCATAGCAGAGATAGCAGTCTTTGATCCGTCTTCCCCCGATACGGCATACAGAGTACTGAAACGGGCTTACAAACTTTCTGAAGAGACAAGAACACCTGTTCTCCTGAGAGTTATTGCAGGCCTGGAAAAAAATAAAGGGAAAATAAAACGCTGTAAGAAGTCTTCAGCTCCTCATCCTGAATTTGACCGTGCGATCTGGAAAAATCGGATGGTGGAAAAACACCAGCTTTTTCATTCCAAAACCTACCCCTTGTTGGAAGAGGAAGCTGAAAACACTGACCTTAACGAGGTAAGAGAAAGGAAAACCGAAAAAAAGGAACAGACAACTGAAAATACACGATATGAATCAGATTCAGGGAATGGACAGATAGGGATCATTTCCTCAGGTTTCACATCCTCAATCGTGGAAGAAACACTGAAAAAGCAGAAAGAGTTCCATTCTGAGGTTTCCTATCCTGAAATACCTCACCTGTCCCTCGGCCTTGTAAACCCTCTTCCCATCAGAAAGATAAAGGCTTTTTTGAGAAGGAAGCAGAAGGTACTCGTTGTCGAAGAATCCGAACCTTTTATCGAAGAACAGATCCGGATTACGGGTAAAGTTTATGGGAAAAAGACAGGACATCTTCCATACGGTCAGGTCAGGCCTGAAGATATCGAATTTGCCCTTGAGCATATCAAAGAAGAAATTTTAATACCTGCCTATAATGCTTCTCTCAAAGCCGCAAAGGAAAACAGGGTTGGGATCTGCGACGACTGTATGTATCTCCCCCTTTACCGCTATCTCAGTACACTTGACGTGTGGATTGCCGGCGATATGGGCTGTTCCGTCCGGAGCGCACCTGAACCCCTTGCGGCAGTTGATGTTAGTTTTGCTCTTGGCTCAGCAATCTCGGTTGCATGTGGCTTTGAGAAAAAGGGCGTAGCCGTTATCGGAGATTTTGCCCTTGCACATTCAGGCATTCTAGGGCTCCTGAGTGCCGCGACTACAGACTGCAATGTGCTTGTGCTCGTACTACAGAATGAGGTTGCAGCCATGACCGGCGGGCAGGCAGTCCCCGACCTAAGGAAAGTGGTTGAGGCAATAACCCCTGACGTTTCGGTCTTCGATATCGATGCCAGTGAAGATGTAGTGCATGAAACTCAGAAAGTGACAGATAAAGCAGAAGAAGTGATGGATAAAACAGAAAATGAGATAGAAGCACAGAACGAAATCAAAACGCCAATCTTGAATCCCAAACTTTCTGAACTGATCCAAGCAAAACTTACGCTTCCCGGGCTTTCTGTAATATTCATAAAAGGGAAATGCAGAAAATATTGATCTCAGAGCCTACTTTGTAGTTCAATTCTTTACACTTTTAGTTCGGCATCTGTTACTTCTTTTAACCCAAGTTTTACTTTGTTTTAAAACCGAATTATTTTATTTTTCTCACTGAATTTTATAATTTAATTTATAATGGCTCGATTTTTTCATTTTTTGAAGATAAGAGCCTAAACTCTTTTTGGTTTATAGTTTTATCTTTAGTTTATAGTTTAGTTATCGGCTATTGTCATTCTAAGCATAAAACCTTAAAAGTTTCTGATTTTTAGAAACTTCTGAAAATATATAACAATTGTTCTGTAAAAAAGTAGATAATGAAGGAAAATCAATTAAAAGTAGGGATAAATTGCTGAGTTCTTTTAAGCGATTGATCCATACTTTAGAATTGATTACTCAAATAGGGAAGCGAGGGGATAAAAATTGGAGAGAATATTTCAGATTTTACTGACAATTGGAGTTTTACTGTTGGTAATGGGCGTGCTCCTGAATCTTACCAAAGATCCGCTTTTATTAGGGACAGGAACTGTAACCGCATTATTTATGATTCTACTTTTTAGGATAGATCCTTTGAGTCCAAATGAGTAAGGAAAAATGATGAATAAGAAGGGAAGAAAAAAGGCTCTTTTTTCCTAAATATAAAAATTCAATTATCAAAACTTAAAGTTCTTTATTAATCGGATCTTTAGCCTTGTTTACTTTAAATTGGTAACCTCAATCTTGCTTAGTTTTGACTCTCATAATCCTGCTTATGAATTAATTAATAAACTTTGAATAATTTTAAATATTTTGTTGAGAATTATTTATAAAGTTGGTTTCTTAAAAGTCTTGACCTCTTGGCCCTTCATACATGCCCTCGATCGCAAAACAGGAACAATCTGAATCAATAGCGGAAATCTGAATCAATAAGACTGAAAAATGAGACTGAGAAAGTAAAAACTGTTTTCGCTCAAGCCTTTTTTGAAAAGGCTTGCGGTAAAACCTCCAACTTCCGGACAGGCAAGCTCCGGTTCAATATCGAATCCAAAGCTATCGGGATGAAACAATGAAGCATCGAGCAAAGCTAGTTGTAATTCACCTAATTCTTTTAATAATTTTAGCTTCCCTTCTTACAGAAGGATGCCTGGGACAGAGTTCTGGGTTAAACGGAAAAAACAGGACTGAAACGACAGAAGAAGTAGACAATAATAGTTTACCGAATCTCTATAACGATGTTCAAGCAAAGAATATAATGACAGAAGAAATGGATAATTTAAGTTCTTCAACTGGTCATCTTAAAACCCAAGCAATAGATCTCTCCAATTCTACAATCGGAAATTCATCTCTTGCTGGGAATTACAGACTTGAGGCTGTTGATATCGAGTTAAAAGCGCCTGCTTATGAGTTGCCTCTTCAAAAGGAAGAGATTTCTAACTATGGAAACTTTTCCGGTAAAATTCCCCTTAATGAGTCCGCCCTTAGAATGCTGGAAAATAACGGTTTTGTAGTGATCAAAAATCCTTACAGTCTCAAAGAAGAAGACATAACTTCAATGTATTCTATTCTCAAAGATGAAGATATTCCTATTTTCATTACCACGGATTCCCTGCTGCATCTATATCATATCCAGTTTGATGAGACTCTGCGCCAGATCGAAGAGAAGGAATTTTATAATATTCTCTGGAAAACTGACCTTTCTCTGCTAAATGCTTCTATCGAGAAGTATAACAGTGCCGCAGGGGAAGAAAAGGAAGCTGCAAGAAGAAATGTAGCCTACTTTGCTGTTGCCTTGAGCCTCCTTCAACCTAAACCCATGCAGATACAGGCAGGAGAAGACCCTTATGGTATTGTTAATGAATCCCTTTTTCCTGTAGACGCAGAGAAGCAATATCAGTTTGAAATTCCAGAATTAGTAAAAAAAGATGTTGAAGCCGAACTTGCCCTGATTGAAGCTCACGAGGGATTTGAGCTTTCTCCAATTTTCAGATATGAGGAAGATTATTCTCAATACGTGCCACGAGGCCACTATACTCATTCCGAAAAACTGCAAAACTATTTCAAGGCGTTTATGTGGCACGGCAGGATGAGCATGCTCCTGAAGGAGAAATTGATTGAGTCTGAAGATCCTGCAAAAGATGCCCGCATTCAGACTATTCAGGCAGGTTTAATCGCTTCCCAGCTCCAGAGCGAGTCTGAACTCCTTAAGAACTGGAACCGGATCTATGGCGTTACAGCTTTTTATGTGGGCTTTTCCGATGATCTCGGACCATATGAATATATGGAAGCCATGAATTCGAGATTTGGCAACGGAAAAAGGATATTTAACGAAACAACGGTTAAGGAACTGAAGGTTAAACTTGCAGAGTATCAGGGACCAAAGATTTATGGAGGTACCGGAAACTGCGCTTTGGAACCACCTTTTACTCCTGAACAGGCTGACGAATGCCTTGAAAATACCACTGGATTCCGCTTTATGGGTCAGCGCTTTATTCCGGATTCTTATGTTTTCTCAAACCTTGTTGGAGTATATACAGGGAAATATACAGGTTCAGGAGAGCATGCTGGCGAGAATAAGACTCCTTTTACACTAATAATCTCTGAAGCCGGTCCTATTCGCGGGTTTCCACGCGGACTTGATGCAATGGCTCTACTTGGCTCAAAAAGGGCTGTTTACTGGCTTGATGAACTAAATGATTCCAGTTACGAAAACTACAGCGCTAGATACGGGGAATTGAATTCAGAATTTTCAAACTTTAGCGCAGCCGACTGGAACAGAAATCTCTACTGGTCCTGGCTTTATTCCCTTCAGCCCCTCCTGAAAGACTACGGTACAGGCTACCCAACTTTTATGCAGACTGACGCTTGGCAAGATAAGGAACTGAGCACCTCGTTGGCGTCCTGGACTGAATTAAGGCACGATACCATTCTCTACGCAAAACAGAGTTACACAATGAATGTGACTGCTTTGGCGCCTCCTGAAGAAAAACCGGTAGTAGGTTATGTGGAACCTGTTCCTGATTTCTACGCTCGACTGCTCGCCTTAACAAAAATGACAAATCAGGGCCTAAACGAAATGGGCGTGCTTGATTCGGTTTCAAAGGCAAGACTTGCAAACCTTGAAGAAGTCCTTTCTAGGCTTCAGAAAATCTCTGAAAAAGAACTCGAAAACGAAGAGCTGACATATGAAGATTACGATTTTATCAAAACTTTTGGAGAACAGCTTGAAGGTACAATAGAGGATGTTGATGAAAAAGCCAGAAAAACCACAGTTGTGGCTGATGTCCATACCGATGGAAATACGAAAAATGTGCTTGAAGAATGTGTCGGGTATGTTGATATGCTGGTAGTCGTGTATAAGCTTCCGGACGGGAGGAACCTTATTGGAGCCGGACCCGTTATGAGCTATTACGAGTTCAAGCAGCCTATGTCCAACCGTTTGACCGATGAGAATTGGAGAGAAATGCTGGAGGAAAACCAGCCAAAAAGGCCAGAGTGGACCTCCACTTATACTTTTTAATTTTTGCTTAGGTAAGAAAAGAGTAGAAAATAGTGAGAAAAAGAAAGGAGAAATCGAATTAAAAAATAGGTAAAAAATCAGACTTGCACACTTAAAGTACAATGTCGAATAGAAATAAACACTGCGGTTTAAATTTTATTTTAGACAGTTAAAGGTTTAATGCTATTGATTTTTAGTTCAGCTGCATAAGTTCCAGCTTCTTTAATTTGCTCCAAATCTTGGATGTTTTATGAGCGGAAACTTTCAAATGAATTGACAAAATTATCTTCCTGTAACAATAATAACTTATAAAGAAGAGATGAATTACGACTAAAGATCTAAAAAAGCCCTCCTACAGAAATGCAAAAGTATGGACATCCCCATGGTTGGGGTTGCCATTATTAAGGGATAGAATAATCTTCCTTTTTTGCCGTGAATGCCTGAAGAATTCTACCCTCGATCCATATATCCTGAAGCAAAATTAGTGATAGTTATCGGACTCCCGGCACCTTTTCCGGTGTTGGAGACATCCCCCTCTATATATTACCACGAACTGTACAATACTGTAAATACCTTATTGGATCAATACACATATCGGCTTGCCAACTTCCTGACCGATAGAGGATACCCATCTATTTTCGTACCTAGAAATGGGTATGGAAGCATTCAGGTACTCCTCGAAAACATCATGTATTTTTTCATATAGACACGCCGCTTTGCTAGCAGGATTGGGAACCTTTTGGTATATAATAAGATCCTTACACCAGAATATGGCTCTAGAGCCCGTTTTGGTTCAATTCTGTCCATCACTAAACTTCCTCAAGTCCAATGTTGTTTCGAGGTCTTCCAGGCTTCTTTTTGGCTTAGGGAGAGGTAATAATGGTCTGATTTTATTCCAAAATTCGTCAGATATCTCATAGTCATGTCCGTTTTTTCGTGTTGCCACTAATCATTATTAATCTAAAATATAGTTATTTTACTTTTAGGATAGCCTCTAAGAGGAAACCCCATTAATCTTAATCTGTAAATTTATAATAATAAGGTTATATATTATAATTGATATGAAGAATTGTTTACAATTTAAAATTTCAATATAATTACATAATTACATAATATTGAAAATTATAACGATATTAAAATAAAATACATCATATTATATTTCGCTTAAAACCTATTTTTGATATAATTCATTTAATATAATTTATGTTCTTACTATGTGATGGAGTTAGGGAACAGCCGGGGTATCATCTATCCAACAAAAAAACCTCCTGGAAGTCGTTGATCCCTCTTAAATTATTATGTTTGGGGAAGCATAATATTTTGAAGAGACTGTAGTGGGATACAGTAGATACAGCGCCTCCAGGATTTTTCTTACGTTATTGTTCTACTTTTTTACGGGGGGGTTCTAAATATTTTCCCCTTTCCTTGATAAGCAGCTCTGTCTTATCAACGAATTTTGATTGAGAGTTCTCATATTTCTACGAATTTTCAATCTGTAAAGGTTGCTATAATAGATGATGCCTATTTATTGTATATTTAATAAGTGATTATATCTACAAATAAATATATTAAATTGTTCTATATGAGTCGTTCAAAATTATATAGTATATTAAATAGGTAAAACGAAATTCAGTTATAGACTAAGTAAGAGCACTATGGTAAAATTCTTTTTATTTTGAATCTTTGTTTCGGAGAAGAGAATGGGAAACAATAGTAGAGTATCTAGTATTAATATTATTAAAGACGTTCTTTGGGGAACACATTTCTGTCAATTCTATCAGACAAAAGAGGATTTAGTGGATACTTTGGTTTCTTACTTCAAAGCAGGACTGGAAAATAATGAATTTTGCCTCTGGATCACCTCACAGTCTTTGGATGTAGAAGAAGCAAAAGAAGCTCTTAGAAGAGCCGTTCCTGATATTGATACTTATATTGAAAAAGGGCAAATTGAATTTATTCCTTACATGAGCTGGTACTCCGAAAATGGATTTTTTAATTCCGAGAGAGTCTTAAACGTCTGGATTGACAAGCTTAACCAAGCCTTAATCAAAGGTTATGATGGTCTGAGGCTGACCGAAGATATTTCTTGGTTGAAAAAAGAAAACTGGAATGATCTTGACATTTATAATGAAGAAATAGATAGAGTCGTTGGCAACTACTATATTACATATCTCTGCACTTATTCTCTTGATAGACTCAGTGCAACTGAAGTCATTGATGTGATTTCCAAACATAAATTTGCTTTAATCAAGAAAGAGGGAAAATGGGAACAGATAGAAAATTCCAGGCGGAGAAAGGCAGAGTATAAAACTCAGATACTTGAAGATATTATAGAATTGTCGGATAATGCCATAATAATTGAGTCTTTGGATGGAATTATTACCAGCTGGAATAGAGGTGCAGAGCGAATTTATGGTTATTCAGCTAAAGAAATTTTGGGAAATCCCATTTCTATCCTTGATCCGCCCATATTAATAGAAGAAACAAAAGAACTAACTGAACTCATTAAACAGGAAGATAGAATACACCATTATGAGACTTTACAGTTAAGAAAAGATGGTACGATAATAGATGTCTCACTTACTTTTTCTCCGATTTTCGATGATTCTAGAAATCCAATAGCTGCCTTAATCATCGCTAAGGATTTATCTGAAAGTAAAAGAGCAAAAGAAAGATTTCTGAAAAGTGAGGAAATATACAGAGTTGCCATACAGCAGGCAGGGCAGCTAGTATATGACTATGATTTGAAAACAGATAGATGCAGTTGGACAGGTGCCATAGAAGAAGTCACAGGATATAAATCTGAAGAATTTCAGAAGCTTGGAAAGTATGTATGGAGTACAAATATTGAGCCCCTAGATGGAAATTACAGAGATATAAAACCCTGTGTTATAAAAAAAGTCGCAAATAAATTTAAAGAAGAATTAAAGTTTAGAAGAAAAGACGGCAGATATATCTATATAGAAAATAAAGGGATCTACCTTAAGGATAACGAGGGCCAGCCTTACGAGGCTATAGGGGTAATTAAGGATATTACAGATTGGAAACTTGCAATTAAAAAAGTAGAAAAGAGTGAAGAGAAATATCGATCCTTTGTACAGAATTTCCAGGGGATTATTTACCAGCGTGATGAAAACTTTGTTCCTATATTTCTTAATGGGGCTGTTGAAGAAATCACCGGGTACACAGAAAAGGAATTAATGACATGGATCAAGTGGAAAGATCTAATCTATGAAGATGACTCACCTCTCGTTTTCAAAGAAGAAGAAAAAGTCCATAAATCTCTATTCACAAGTTATGGAAATATTGAATATCGCATAAGACACAGGGATGGAAGAATTAGATGGATTCATGAGATTTTCCAGAAAATCAGAGAAACAGATCGAAATCTAGAGTTCTACCAGAGTACGATTTATGATGTGACCGAAAGAAAAGAGACAGAAAAAGTTCTTCAAAATATCGAGATTACCCGTAAAAAGGAAATTCATCATAGAATCAAGAATAACCTTCAGGTGATTTCGTCCCTGCTTGATCTACAGGCTGATAAGTTCCAGGATAAAGAGTGTATTAAAAACTCGGAGGTTCTCGAAGCCTTTGGAGAAAGCCAAAATAGAGTCCTTTCAATGTCTCTTATCCATGAAGAATTGTATAAAGGGAAAGGGAACGATACACTAAACTTTTCGGAGTACGTCAGGAATTTGGCTAAAAATCTTTTACAGACTTACAGCCTTAGCAGTGAAAATATCCACCTGAACATGGATCTGGAAGAAAATGCATTATTTGACATGGATATTGCTGTCCCTCTGGGAATAATTGTCAATGAACTTTTTTCGAATTCACTCAAATATGCATTTAATGAAGGTAAAAGGGGTGAAATCCTAATCCGGCTCTACAAGGAAGAAAAGAATAATGAAACGCATAAATCTCTTTTCAGCCTGACAATTTCGGATAATGGGAAAGGAATTCCTGAAGACGTGGAATTAGAAAATGTTGAATCCCTAGGATTGCAATTAGTGAGTCTCCTTGTCGATCAACTGGGTGGAGAAATCAAACTTAATCGAGATAATGGAACGGAATTTGTAATTACTTTCGAAATAACTGAAAAATTATAATCCAGGATAAATTGTCTATATAACACTTATTTTAAGAGTAAGTTATTGTTAAAAGTTTAATGTTATCCAAAAGTGGTAATAGGTAAAAGTCTAAACTACATTTATGCAGAATAGGGGATTGAGGGGCACAAAACTACAGGGAACAGAGATAATTAAAATCGAAAAACAAGAGATTGAAACTGTTATTCTCGACGTAGAAAGAGAGCAAAAGGATTCGTATGAATTCGTCCAGATAGAGACCAGCCTTGGCAGGGTAGATTGCGCTTACTACAGGGCAGAGGGGACAGATAAAGGGGTAATTATGGTTACAGGAGTAACCGGGGACTTTGATAGCCCTGCAGACAGCCTATACCCACGTTTGTCTGCCGCTTTAAAAGAGATGGGCATAAGTTCACTAAGGATTAAATTCAGGAATCCAAAAGATTTGTCAGAAGCTTTAATAGATGTTCTTGTAGGGATGGAGTTTTTAAAATCAGAAAATATTGGAGCTTTTGGTTTGATAGGGCACTCTTTTGGGGGTGCAGTCGTTGTTCAGGCTGCCTTTAACAATAAAAACGTAAAAACTATAGTTTTGCTCTCAACTCAGGGCTATGGGATTGCTCCAATCTCTTTTCTCCCAAAAAACACTTCAGTGTTCCTGATTCACGGTGAGGAGGATGAAGTTATATCTCCTGATATTTCTGTACGAGCCTATAATCTGGCACACGAACCTAAAAGAATAGAGGTATATGACGCTAAAGCTGGACATCAATTGGATAACGTAGCTGATGAAGTTTACGTGGAAGTAAAAGACTGGATTATAAAATATTTAAAAAATGAGAACAATAATTCTGCCCCAATTTGAGCGGACCAATTGAATATTAATTATCTTGAGCGTAGTGAAAAAGACCGTGAATATCTAATCAGAATAAGAGAAACTCAGCTATCTGTCTGGATAGATTTTTTAGTCACGGTCTTTCTTTTCCATACTTTATTTATTGATTTCCCTTTCTGTGGTCGCAATAGCGTATACATTATTGTCTTTATCTATTAATGAACTAGCAGTCAGCCACACATCAACTATCCCACCTTCCTTCGTAAGCCTCTGGGTGCGGTAAGGCTCCAGGACTTCAGCCCGGCTAAGCCTTTTCACCATATTCACCTCTTCCTCCTTCCGGTTCTCAGGAATCAGGTTACTAATGTTCATCGCCAGAGCCTCGGCTTCGCTCCAGCCGTATATCTTCTCAGCTTTTGGATTCCAGGCAAGGATGCGACCTTCCAGATTCTGCAGAGTTATGGCATCGTTCGAGTCGTGTACGACCACAGCCAGTCGGTTAACTTTGGCCTCGGATTCCTCCAGTGATTCCCTCGACTTTCTCAACTCGGTAATGTCTATAAAGGTAATTACCGCTCCTTTGATAACGTTATCAAGGGTACGATAAGGTTTGATGCGCATCAGGAACCACATGCCATTTCGGGTTTGGACCTCTATTTCCTTAGATGTCAGTTTGTCAAGTACTTCTCTTATGTCTTCTATCAGGCAGTCATATCCCAAAATATTTGGAACAATATCCCAGATTGGCCGTCCCACATCAGTTGGGATAAGGTTGACAAGGTTTGTGACTGCAGGAGTAAAACGCATAATGCGCATTCCATAATCCACGAAAATAGTACCTATATCCGTACCAGCAAGCAGGTTATTCATATCGTTATTAGCCTGAGATAGATCGGCTACCTTATTTTGCAGTTCAGCATTGACAGTAGCTAGTTCCTCGTTAACTGACTGCAGTTCCTCTTTTGAGCTCTCAAGCTCCTCATTTGAGGACTGTAACTCCTCATTTACCGACTGCATTTCTTCGTTGGAGGATTTGAGTTCTTCTGTGGATGTCTCCAGTTCTTCATTGGTGGCTTTGAGTTCTTCTTCCTTGACCCGTAGCTGCTCCATCAACTTCAAAACTTTTTTGTCAGTTTCTGTTGCGCACCCGTGAGCTTCGTTCTTTCCATCTTCGAAAGGTGCCTCCTCTATTTTTTTCTGCTCCCATTTTAGAGGCTCCTCAAATATAACTAAAAACAGATCTGGCCCATCAGCTGCGTAAGGAGTTGCAGCCACAGGTATTATTGCCAGATTAATACCAGTGAAGTCACCATTCGTTTTGACCTGTACTCCGGGGTAAAATAACGGTTTTTTATCACTTATTGCTCTGTGCAGGGCAATAGACATCCTCTGTTGCAGTCCCTCACGTGCCATCTTCAGGATATTCATTCCAGCTTCACCTGGAGCTGGTTCTAAGTACATGCCGGTGCGCCCATGTATATAAAGGATGTCTCCTTTTTCGTTTACCAGCACACCTACAGGAGCATAATTTTGAAGCAAAATTTGTTCGGTTAACTCTCGAAATTTAGGTTTGCTTTGAATAAGAATCTCATCGGGCTTTTTTTGAATCTCTTTAATCGCCAGTCTTGGTGGAATATATGTCGCTATGGAATGGAGCTGCTCGATTCCAACATTCTGCCTGCTTTGATACAGCTTTGCCTTGCGATCCAGTGTATCAAATAGGCTCGTGAATCCATTGATGGTCTCGGAAGAACCAAGAAACAGAAACTTACCAGGGTTCAATGCATAGTAGAAGAGGGGGATAAGTCTCTTCTGCAGTTCCCCGTCCATGTAAATCAGTACATTGCGACAGCTAAGCAGGTCGAGCTTTGAGAATGGTGGATCTTTGGTAAGATCATGCTCGGAAAAGATTACCATTTCACGGATATTTTTATGAATACGGTAGTTTCCATCTGGACCTACGGCAAAGAAGCGTTCCAATCGCTCAGGTGATATATCGACGGCGATACTGGCAGGATATATGCCTGCACGGGCACGTTCGATAGCCTGACTGTCAATATCCGTTGCAAAAATTTGTATCTTAAAAGTCCGTCTCAATGCTTCCATATGTTCCTGGAGCAGAATACCGATTGAATAAGCTTCCTCACCTGTGGAACAGCCAGGCACCCAAATCCGTATTGTTTCGTGTATGTTCTTTCCGGCAAAAATTTTCGGGATAACTTCTTCCTCAAGCGTGTCGAAAGCCTTGGGATTACGGAAGAAACTGGTGACACTAATTAAGAAATCACGAAAGAGTGCTTCTATTTCGGCAGGTTTTTGCTCTAAATAGTGCAAATACTCATCCACAAGCTTAATTGAGTGAACGGCCATACGTCGCTCGACGCGCCGGGGATAGTGCCCTTTTTGTAGTGAGAAAAGTCATGACCTGTCTGTGTAAATATCAGATTGAATATTCTGTTCATCGAGTCTTCTGTCCTTGTAGTCGGATAGGATATTTTCCCAAAAACCTGGCTTATATAGGAAATAAGCTGGACAGGCATTTCTTTCGGCGGCAGAATATAATCTGCCAAACCTGTGTCGATGACACTGCGCGGCATGCTGTCATATTCGCTAGATTCGGGAGTTTGTGCCATCACCATGCCACCTTCAGCTTTGATTGCCCGTATTCCTAATGTTCCGTCACTGCCAGTACCTGAGAGTACAATACCGATAACCAACTCTTTTTTCTCCTCGGCCAGGGAGCGGAAGAAGAAATCAATAGGCATACGGCGCCCATGTGGCTCGATCGGTTCGATTAAGTGTAGCAGACCCTCGCGGAAAATCAAGTCGCTATTAGGCGGAATAACATAGACACAGTTAGGCTTGACTTCCATCCCTTCCTCTATCTCGTAAACTTGCAGGTCTGTGTAGCGACCTATCAAGCTAGTGAGAATACTCTTGTATTTTGGGTCAAGATGCTGTACTATTACAAAGGCTACTCCAGGATTGACCTTTTTGGGAATACCTGAAAAGAATGCTTCAAACGCGCCCAACCCACCAGCAGATGCGCCAATACCCACGATAGAAAAATTTTCTTTTTGTTTCTGTTGCTCTTCTAATTTCGGTTTTTCTTCAATCTCTTGTTTTCCTTTTGGATCTTGCCCCCCTTCCGATGTCTTTTTTCCTATTAGCACCTGTTTCCCTTTTATCATCTGTTTACCTATTGGCGCTTGTATTTTTTTTCTGCTCGTAATTTTATTTGTGACCATACCTTTGTATCCCTTCATGCTTAAATCCAGTATTTATGATACTTTTTTCATATGTATTGTCGATAAATGGAGGCTACCCCAAGTTTGTACATGTAATTTACGCATATTTTCGAACTGGTAATGATCAATGAAATTCAAGGAAACTTTCAATAGTGACATTGCCTATTATATGTTTAATATTTTTTAAGTCCGGAAAAATATACTTTCCAGGTAATTGTTTAACGGGAATTGATTGAAAGATATTTGTGTATAAACAGCATAATAGACTAATAGATAATATCTTTAATTAAATTCGAAGAATATCTTTAATTAAATTCGAAGCCAACTCATAATGTGTTAACATTCCAACAGATTCAAGTATTTGCATTTTTTAACATTTATTGAATATTTTACTGTTCTCAGTTCTTGTATGAGCAAACTGTCGATTACATGATAAATCTTGTGTATCGAGGTGTTTACACGCCTCTAAAAATATAATATAGTCGCCTGAATGTAATTAATAGATTTTTAGTTCTTGATTGCCCGATTTTGATTCCAAACATTATAACCATAAGTCGGAAAGACTGAAGGGACTTAAAATAAGTCACTGTAAAAAAGTCTTCTTAGTGAGAATGAGAAATTTGTATGTATAATCACCAAAAATTAATTAGCCGATCCCAAAACTCAAAATCGCTTCTGTGGGTATCTTATTTGGAATAATCAATAGAGTTTCTAATTAGGAAAGCAATTCTAAAAATCATCAAAGAGTATGGTCAAAGTGAGTTTTGGGATCGGCTCAATGTATAAAACCTTCTCATCTTTGACTGGTTTTAAGTAGAAAACTTCTCTTCTCCCTTTTCTGTTGTCTTCTTTTCTTGCCTGACCTGAGTAATCAATCTTTCAAGCTGCTCCCGTGAAATGCTTTTATGCTTTTCTTCGGTGCAGACTTTGACCTTCTCAATCAGGGCGCAGAGTTCCTCACGTTCAAGGCAGAAGCCTATGCTGTTAATAATACCTTTCAGGGCTTTTGTGCCTGTATGCTTTCCGACAACAAGATTTCGCTTTCCGCCGACCATTTCTGGGAGGAAGAGTTCATAGGTACGTGGTTCTTCCAGGATTGCTGCAACATGGATTCCGGATTCGTGGGTAAAGGCATTTTGTCCGACAACGGCTTTATTTACCGAAGGTGTGATGCCTGAATATTCGGAGACCATTTTAGAAAGGGCAGTCAGCTTTGTGGTATCATAGCGATCGATGCCGTACTGCACCCTGAGAGCTACCATTACTTCTTCAAGGGAAGCATTTCCAGCCCTTTCTCCGATTGCGTTAACTGTGGTATGGAGCTGTTTTGCCCCGGCTTCAGCGGCTGCAAGGGTGTTTGCAGTAGCCATTCCGAGGTCGTCGTGACAGTGAATACAAATTGAAGTATTGACTTCCTTGAAAATTTCGCCAACAAGATAGTGCGTCGTGGTAGGGTTAAGGATACCTATAGTATCTGCAAGGCTGACATACTGCACCTTATATTCATTTTCGACTTCCTTGAAAGCCTGCTTAAGGCGGCCGATTGGGGTTCGGCTTGCATCCTCAGCTGCAAAACGTACTTTCAGCCCATGATCGGTTGCATATTCAATTGTTTCTTTGGCGCAGCCAAGCATCTCCTCAAAGCTTCTGTGGTATTTGTATTTGAGGTGCATGTCTGACATTGCAATAAAAATACTTACAATATCAACATCACATTCAAGGGCAGCGTCTACATCTCCTTTTACCGCTCTTGAGAGACAGCAGATCCTTGAATTAAAACCCTGGTTTGCAATTTCCTTAACTGTTTCCTTTTCATTTGCGGAAACTACCGGAAATCCGGCTTCTATAACTTCGACACTCATAGAATCAAGTTCATTGGCCATCGCCAGCTTCTGTTCTTTTGTGAACACAATACCTGGAGTTTGTTCCCCATCGCGGAGTGTCACATCACAGATTTCGATATCTAGGGGGCGATGTTCGATAAAATCCATAAGTTTATTTCTGGAATACTGCTCGCTCTCTGACATAATTCCTACTTCCTATGATTTTTAATTACTGTGACGTATTTTCTTAGTTTATTTTCTTAATTATTTTTAATGATATATTGATGACTTACCCAAAAACAACTCAAAGGATGATAAGGGGGTACCAGGGTTCAAGCACCCCTAAAAGTCAGAAAATCTTGTATCTAGTCAAAATTAAGCATAGCTTTACCTGCACATGTATAAATGTTTTCCTTGGAGGAATAGAATTTCCGGCAACGGTTTCTCGAAAAATTAGATAAAAATAAGCTTAAATTTGACAATTTAGCCTAGATCAAGGGATTTCCAGTAAAACTTGCATCGAAAGATCAAAAGATTTTCCATATCAGAGCGAAGAACTGAATTTAATAGGAAAACTGAACTTTAAGTAAAGCTATTTCTCTGGTAATATCTAAAAACTTATCTCAATAGCAAATAAAGACTTTTTTCAGGTAAGTTTCCTCTGCACCCTTTCATAAAAGCAGATATCCGAAGTCCTTACAAAACGTGCAGGAAATCTTGATTTCTTAAGTTTGACGATATCATCGGGTTTGATCCTATAGGACTTCTGCCCGTCAATCGCAATAACCGCCTCTTTTTTTGGAGCTGACAGCCTTATAGTGATCTCACTGTCCGATGGGATAACCCAGGGCCTTGAAGAGAGTTTAAAAGGAGCTACAGGTACAACTACTATTGCATTTACCCTGGGACTTACAATAGGTCCGCCTGCGCTCATTGCATAAGCAGTAGAGCCTGTAGGGGTTGCAAAAACAACACCATCCGCACGCATAGAATCAAGAAGGCAATCACCGACATAAACCTCAAACTGAATGATCTTTGCGGGCTTTGCAGACATTATCGCAATCTCGTTCGTTGCAGTCTCAAGCATTTCCCCGTTAAGGAAAACATCTACTCTCATTCTTTCACTGTACGAAAAACCGTAAAGTACTTCTTCTATAGTTTCAAGAGCATTTTCGGGCTCAACATCTACAAGAAAGCCAAGTGTACCCATATTGATCCCAAGTATAGGAAGAGGATCTTTCATCTTGGCAATATTCCGGAGTACCGTGCCATCCCCTCCTACACTGATAATGAGTTCCACTCCTTCATCTCTCATTTTTTCAACCGAAGTGCCTTCTATTCCAAGTACCTCAGCTGTAGGAGTGGCGACAAAAATTTGAACCTTTGAGCTGAAATGGGCAAGAATTTCCCTTACCTTTTCAATTACTTCAGGCCTGTCGCAGCGTGCAGAGATTCCTATTTTCTTTATCGCCAACTTCATCCTCCAAAGAGTAATTCTAAAAGCTTTTCATGTACGTGTCCATTCGACGCGACCATTTCCACTCTTGCGGTAACATTATCAGGAAGTCTTAAAGAATTTCCGTATCCATCCGTAACAAGCCCGCCTGCTTCGGCTAAAATTAGCTGCCCTGCTGCCACGTCAGTAACACGCAAAGCATTTCGGACGTCCACAAAAGCATCAAGCCTGCCTGAAGCTACGTAACACAGCTCGAGGGCTACACTGCCAAATAACCTTATCCTCCTGACGCTACTGTATATCTTTCGAGTCCTTTCTATATTTTGCCGGTAGCCGTAAACACTAACACACAGTTTTTTCAGCTCCGAGTTAACGGAAGCTTTTATTTTTTTTCCGTTAAGATAGGCTCCTTTTTCTGCTTCTGCGTAGTATTCCTCACGTAATGCAAGGTTACTCACATACCCGAACCTAAGATCTGAAAGGTCATGGGAAGAAACAGCTAGAGATACACTGTAAAAGGGAATCCCTACGGAAGAATTATAGGTCCCGTCAAGTGGATCTAGAACAATAGAGAATTCAGGTGAATCTCCTAAAATAAGCTCTCCAAGCTCCTCGCTGATAATCCTCATGGACCTGCCGTCTTCTTTAAGAACTTCAACGATAGCGTCCTCTGCTGCGAGGTCTATTTTGGTAGTCGGAGTCCCGTCAGCTCCCATACAAACAAAACTACTTGCAGCATCAGTACCTGCAAGATCACAGATAGAATCTGATGCGGCTTTAAAAGCCTCCCGAGATAATTTCAAAAAGCCTGAATTTGTTGAATTCATATATGAGTCATTTTTCCCAATTAAATTTCCAAATTCTGTTATCCTCATTCAAAACATAAGGATTTCGGATCTTCGATCTTTTAGGTTAGTAAGAAATTCAATACAAAATACTAATCTGTATATGAATCTCTGGATTTTAGAAGTATTGTTTCAGATATTCAGGTTGAATATCCGGAAACACTCAAAAGCCGGAGTCTATAGAGATTTTAGATTCCAGCACCTTATTTTTATTATTTGTTATGCAGACCAATAGCCTTATTTGTTTTCTCGATTGACGTTGCGCCGTCGCTTTCCAGTTCCATCATAGCTCTTATAGCGTCCACATTTTCCGGCACTACAATAGACTCTTGATGGACAGCTTGGAAGAAATAAAGCTCTTTGTCCTGAACAGTTATGGACTCAGGCCAGATACAGTTCTCCCACATATCGTTTCTGGGACGCCTCATATCCCTGGCAAATTCCATAATTTCAGCTGTCGATGACATACCCTGTCCTACAAAACGGATTCTTGGCTGGGAACCAAAAATGTTTTTAATATCTTCTACAGTGCAATCCTTATTGACTTCCATATTCACGGTGTGTACGTGCATTAGGGTTGTCGGAATCTTCAAGGCTGCACTTGTAATATTGATCTGTGGAAGTACACTTTTTACATCTGGTCCATGGTGGGATGGAAGCTTTATAGGATCGGGTACGATTGCGTTAATTGGTCCTTTCTTTACATCGTTAGGATCAGTTGCTCTCCTTGCAAGAATTACCCTGACTTTTTTTACCCCTAATTCTTTGTCTATCGGGTAAATAGCTCTACAAAGTGCTGTAGTATTACATGAGACAACCCTTACTGTGTCACGACCTAAAGCCTGCTCATAATTGCAAATCGCATTAAATGAAAAACCTGCAAGTGAATGATCTTCGCCGCCCTGCCAGATTGCTTTTACCCCGGCCTTTTCATACAGAGGCTTATTCCCTTCTCCAACTCCTCCTGGTGTGCAATCCACAACAAGATCAGCCTTTTCTACCATTTCTTCAATAGTTCCGGCTGCAGGCATTCCCGCTTTCTCAAAAGCTCCAAGATTCGCAGCTGGGGCATATATATCATATCCTAACTGGTGAGCCACTGCAGCTTCATAGTTCGGTTTTGTTTTGGAAATTCCTATGACTTCCATATCGTCCTGAGCCCTTACGGCATCTGCAACTCTTTTTCCAATAGTTCCATACCCATTTACTGCGATTTTTGCTTTAACCATTTTATCCAATCCTTTTTAATTTAATTCTACCTATAAGTCCAGAGTGTAGTCATAAATTTAATATTCACAGATTATAACTTATTATATAATTATTCGGACTTGACATAACTGCCTGGTGTAAGATCCAATATACCTTTTTAGTAAATCTTTAATGTATTTAATTAAGCCTGAAGATGGTATATTAGGTTACACTGATTATAGATAAGGTCAGATAAATGTTTTTCCCGAGGAGAACTCATTAATTACAGAAGCTAGAAGAGAGATTAAGGGATTCGAAAGCTTACAAATCCTTTTTCTACATATCATTGCCAAAAAAGAATAGTAAAGAGATTTAAACACAAAAAGTTAATCAAAAACAGTACATATTTATGGAAAAAGACTTGGGTTGTATAACATTTCTGTCACATTTGTTTCATTCATTCAAAAGTGACTTGCTATAAAAGGTTGGAAACGGTAGAACTAGACTGAGAAAGCCTCAGATCTCCAGGTTAGCAAGTAAAAAAGAAAAGTTTAATTTGCAAGAATAAGGGCTTCTCCCCTTGAGAAGTTAACTTCCTTTATTGAACCTTCAACAGTCATTTGATCTCCGAGAATCCCGGTAAGCTGAATTGAATGACCTTCAACAAAGATCCTTGCTACAGAATCCATAATTTTCTCACGTTCATCTCCACGAAGTAAGAACACATTGAGTTCACACATTTTTTGTTTCTCCTTACGATTTTGTACTAAATTATTCAACTTTGTTGTCCTTAATAGTATAAAATACGATATATGCCGTGTATTAGCATTTTACTATATGGTTAAATTGTTTTATGCTATCCATAGCAATAGCCATTAGTGCGCATGGTAGATAAGAAACTTCCGAAAACGCCTAAAAGGAAAAATCAAGGATAGTTCATCAGTTTTGCGACTGATAGGCCCTTTTCAAGTCCCAAATCTTCAGCAACACATTCACATTTAGTAAGAAGCATATAAGCAATGGGTCCAAAGTTATGTTCAGAGAGAGTTTCGTAATTTGCCATTCCCTTGCTGATAATTAGGGTTGCATCTTTCATAGCTTGAACCATTTCAGCTGGCGCCTCTTCAATCAAGACACCTACAGCATTTGAGCCAGTAGTCATAACTCGGTCGACTTTTTCGCCAATTTCAAACTCTTTTATCTCTTCCAAGGTAACATCTGTAAGAATCGGTCCACCCCTGACTACAAGTGTGATTTTTCCACCGAGTTTTTTGATAATTTCAAAAACAAGCACATCGAAGAGAATTTCTCCACAATTGTCTGCAATGTAAACGACATCCTGCAAGAGCCCCAGCATTTTGGGAGTATCATCCACATCAAGTCCCTGTTCGAAATATTTCAGGAAAGCAGCCTCAAACTTGTCTTCGCTGGCGTCAAAGCCCATAATCCCGAAATCAAAGTAATTTGCAACCACAGATGCCAGCACTGCCCGCCTGAACAGTTCCCCATTATCAGGAGAATTTTCATAAATCTTCTTTTTTGCCACGGGCAGGACTTTCAGCGCAGCCTGGTTGATAAGCTTCTTTGTTACCGCATAAGGATCATTATCTTCCAGAACCTCATAACATTTCCTGTGAACTTTGGTGGCTACGGAAGCAGATACGGCTTCAGGGTTGTAATGTTTAGTCATAACTTCAAGGCATTCCTTAATGGTCTTGCTTACAAGATCTTCATCATCTGTAGAAAGCTTAGACTGAAAGTGCACTCTTGAAAGCAGGCAATAAGTACAGCGTGGGTTCATTTTCATAGAAACATTTCCTGTTTTTTGATCTGAAAATATATTTTGCCAGAATATTATAGATATTTATGGCAAAGATGATAAGAATCTACTCTTTTGATAGAATAGACATTTAAAAAGATAACTGCAACATTAAGATCTCAGGCTGAAATAATATATGAAATTTTAGCACATATGTGCTTGATAAATGCATGTAAGAAACTTCGTGAATTGATTATTTGTAAATTGAATCAAAAAGAATAAAAAAGAGCCACAAAATCCTGAAGAAAAATATATCCTTAGAAGGCAAATTCTTTATAGCTTGAAACTAAAATATTTTACGATGATTCACTCAGTCCGAGACCCTAGTTCTTTCCCAATTCTGGTTTTTCTCACATTGTTTTTTGCCTTTTTTATTTTTCCATCACCTGCCTCCGGACTGACCGAAGTGGAGGTAAATCCTGTTAACACACCCCAGGGCGCAGTCGTGCTGATAGTGGATGGTCTGAGCGCGCCTTTTATTTATCCTGAACTTACTCCACACGCTCTTGATGGCATGGCCCTTGAAAAAGCCAAACTTGAAAATCTACCGAGAATAAATAAAGAAAGTGTTAGAGTTCTGGAATTCCGTGCCCCTCAAACCTTTACCGAAGGAGGGCATTCAGTTCTTGTCACGGGAAATCCAAGTGCAGATAGTGAGCTTGTGAGCTTCAAAGACGCAACAATTTTCGATATTCTACATAGGGAAGGCTATCTGTGTATTGCGATTATGGAAAAAGGCGATTTTGGGTCAATCTGTGCAGAGCAGGATATTATCCTTAAAGATGAAAACAACTCGATAAACAACATGACAATCAAGCTTGAACAACACGCAAATTCCCCAAATGTCGAAATACCGCAAGAGCTTATAAAAATCTTAGAGAAGGATGCCGATAAAGCTCCAGAATACGTAAAATCAAAAGAGACGAGGGAAAAATATAATGGATATGACAGGTGGGGAGTCGAAACTGCGTGCGACGTTATTGATTATATGTCCAAAAACAAGCCAGATCAAAAGTACCTACTCACTATAAACGTAGGAGCCGTAGATTCAAGTGGACACCACAGAGATAATTATGGATACGTAGACTGCATCGAATGTCTTGACTCCGATATTTCCTCACTATATGAACTCTGCAAGAAAAATAATCTTGCCTTTGTACTGACAGCAGACCACGGAATGGGGTTTTCTAAAAATGATTCCAAAGGTGGGCATCAATCCGAAAAATTCACGGAAACTGATGAGGCACAGATGATTCCTCTGATTCCTCTTATAGTGCATGCTCAAGACGTCAAGAGTGATATTCTCAGGGGAAAACACAACCAGGAAGATTTTGCTCCTACGCTGCTTGGAATTCTTGATATTCCCGACAGACCGAGGTTTGCTGAAGGAAAACAAATACTTCTAACAGGTCATTTGAACCTGAAGGTTGAACTACCTGAAAAGGGGTCTACAGAACTCCGGAAGAATGGAAATATTATAGCCTCTCTGAAAAACGATGATAAATTCCTTTTCCTTGGGCTTGAACCAGGAAATTCCTATACGATAAAGGCTACGCTTGAATCAGGAAATAGCCTTGAAGAGCAGGAAAAAAAGCTCACTCTTGACACAGACTCGATATTGGAATTTACTGAAAAAGGACAGAAAAAACAAGAAAATGTAGAATCTAACATGGATTCTGAAAAAAACTCCAGTTTTACGGCAGGTTTTGTGAATGAGAACTCAGGAAATTCTGGTTCGGGTTTAAAGCATCTGATCGGGTACCTTGTAATAGGACTGGTCAATCTTGCGGGAATTGTGATCATCGCAAAGATCTTGAAAAAAAGCTGAAGATACATTTACCACACCTTTTTCCTACTTTTTCGCTCAAGCCTTTTTTCAAAAGGCTTGGTCGTAAACGTTTCCGACAGCTTCCCTAAAAGTAACATCAACATTTTCTACGTGAGCAAACACGGGGCCTCTTCTGAGCTCATTTATATAGAGTTCCATAGCTTCAGGTCTGCCTTCGGCAATGACAAAAACCTTGCCATCCCTTAAATTCATAGGGTTGGAGTCTACGCCCAGACGTTCAGCAGCATTTCTTGCAAATCTTCGAAAACCCACGCCCTGTACTCTTCCGGATACAAGGATTTCCGCCCGTACAGTTTCTCCAGAGGTCACAATTGGCTATTTTGAATAACCCTGATATATATTTATGGTTATTTCAGATGGTGAGATTTAATGGAAGGTGGGTTTAGGATAAAGATAAAGAACCTATATATACGGAAAATATAGAAGGTTTTCTTAATATGATATTATATTTTAGCTATTTCTGGTGTACCATTACAAAATAAATCCGTTTTTAAGTGATTCATAGATCAACTGACAAGTTGATAGTTATTGTATTTAATAACGGATAGGATTAGAACCATATCTTGAACCTTTTCTCTTTTCCTCTTCCGCTTTCATTTCATGAGATTCAGTTGAACCAGCTGGTTTTTCGTCTTCTACTTTTATTTTATGCCAACCACACAAACAGCAACCTTTTTTGTAATGCATTATATGCTTTACAACACAAGCAAATCCTATAGTTGCTAAGGCATAGCCCACTACTTTCGTCAATTTATGCACAATTACTCACTCCGAATTATTATTGTACTTCATCCTTTATGAATATATGCAAATAAGTAGATTTGTGATAGGACTTAGTGTAGAATAAAAAAGACTAGTAAAAAGCAACCTTGATTCAAAAACAGGGTTCTTTTACTGCATTGGCAAAAGTCTACTCAAATTTATTCAAACAAGTCACTCAGAAATATAAATAGGTTTTTCTATTTGAACCGATAGTGGAGACAAGTATTCAAATGCCTTAATCAAAATTTTGATATAAAATTTGTCTGGCTTATCGTAATCGATATATAGATTTACTCTTTGTGGCTTTTTTGCTGGTCAGGAGCCAAAATATAAGAAGAAACCTGGAAATTATAAACAATATTCCAAGAACCAATTGAGCCATATCAGTTCTGAATGGTTAACCCAATAATATGGAGCCGATCCCAAAACTTCGTCTAATCTCATTATTGCTGCTAAGATTACAACTCCAAGGTATGATATTTCTTTGCTTTCATATCTTGGAAATACTTTTTTACATGATTCGATCCAGCTAAAGAACCTCTCTATTGCACTTTTCTTGTTGTATTCTTCCCGATCTACTTTTATTGGTCTTTCTTTCTTCTTTTTCTTCCTATTTCTTTTGTTTACTGGTATATTGGACTTTATTCCTCTTCTCCTGTTGTATTTTCTAATTTTAGCTGTATCATACATTGCATCAGCTGTCACTTTGGAAAGCCTGTTAATAGGCATTCTTACAGGTCTCTGTATGTCGAAATTTTTTAGTGTAGGTATATAAAGTGTAGAATCATTCTTATTTGCTGGCGCAACAATAATAGAGATATAAAAATTGTAAATTTACTAAAACACTTAATTTTCCTCCTTTTACTTTTTTGTAGCTATCATACTTGATGTTTTCACTTTTTTGGCAGGAATATCCTTTGTATCAATCAAAAATGGGAAAGATCTATTTTCTTCAAGTCATAACCTTTGTTTAAAAGTTAGTTGAAAATCTTCTGATAAGTACCATGTTCACACAAATATAGATGGAATCTATGTACTGTTGATTTAGAGCCATACCGACAGGGAACATCTTTCCATGTACAACCCGCCATAACGACGTACAAAGTACCGTTCATTAACTTTCGCATATCTGTACGTGGCCTTCCTGTATATGATTTTTGAGGAAGAAGATAATGTTCTATGGATTCTCAGAGAATGTCATCGATTTCATAAAATAATATAAAATGAAAGTTATACTTTCAATAGGATATTAGTTTCGGGATAGGCTCATTGAATAAACAAATACGAGTTTTATGATAAATTCCCAAATAGTATACACCGCATGGAAATAGTTGAATAAACTATATCTTCACAAAAAAAGCTAACATTTTCATTTTTGTTTGTTGAGCCAAGAGAATAGATTAAGGGAATATAATGTTCAGCGGAATTAACAGATAACAATGCGTCTTCTCCAATTAATTTGTAATTTATCAGTTTAAGATCATCTCGAGTTGTGACAAATTTTTTCACTTTCTCATCAAATCTTATTGCCCATTTATAAGGACTTCCAGAAATATTTGCCATCATAAGATTATGCACTACATTGCCAGTGCAGAAAATAAGAATTCCTTCTTCTCTTAATTTAGAGAGTTTCTTCCCCAGTTCATAATGCTGCTGCATGCTCAACTTTCGGTTTATACTCAGCTCAACTAAAGGAATCTCAGCATTTGGATACATCTTAGAAAGTACGCACCATACTCCATGATCAATGCCCCATTTAGAGTCGAAATTAACATTTTCAATCAGGTCTTTTATTTTGATAACAAGTTCCTGTGAACCGGGGCAATCATATTTTTGATCATATAATTGTTGGGGAAACCCGTAAAAATCGTGAATCGTTTTGAGTATCTCATTTGAAGTAACGCTAGTATCTTCTCTTTCATAGTGTGCAGATATAGCCAGTATTGCTTTAGGTTTTGGAATTTTTTTGGAAATATTTTCCCAAGTTTTTGTAAACTCATTGTCTTCTATAGCATTCATTGGTGAACCATGACCTACAAATAGTACAGGCATAATTTTTTCCATGCATTTAACTCCGGTTTAATTATCTATTAACTGTGAAAGACTAAAGCATTTAAAGTAAAAAATCAAGGAAAAGTGTTTCATTTCTAATCTATTTTTTTGAAAATTTATGTTTTGACAATCAAGCAATTAATAATTCCATAAAAGTATCACTTACCAAGTAAATATTATGGTAACAAAAATCAAACAATAGTCTTAAAGAAACCTTAAAGGATTGAATAGATTAACGAATTCGTTTTCTTGACCATTAATGAGATCAGTAATTACCATAGCGGCAGTGGTACTGTTTGCCATCCCCCAAAACCCAAATCCAGTTGCCACATAAATGTCTTTTTGAGATGTCATGCCTATAAGAGGTAGACCATCGTCAGTAGTGCAATCTTTATTGGACCACCGATACTCAATAGACTGAACATTAAGGTGTTGACGTGCATAGTTTTCAAGCCTGCCATAGTAAACATTTTTGTCAGCTACGTCGACAGGACTGTGTTCTCCAGCAACAATAATCAGTTTACCTTTGTCTGTAGGGGTAGTCCTGTAGGTATGCACAGGATTGAAGTCTATAAACATCCCTTCAGGGAAATTTTCCTTAGCATATAATGCTAACACATAGGACCTTGCTAAATGCAAATGTTTGTAGAGTTTGTCAGGATCATATACTGGTGTATGTGTTGCAACTACTATTCGATCAGCCAATATTGAGCCATGATCTGTTACTACTTCTTTGATTTCGCCATCTTTGACAGTTATGGCAGAGGTATTCTCAAAGACATAACTTCCTTTGCCAATTATATGTTCTGATAGGCCCAGAAGATATTTACGCGGATGAAATTGGGCCTGATTTTCATATTTGATAGCGGGACCTGTTTTAAATGGTAAAGGCACTTCTTCGGTGTAAGAAACTGGAAGTCCTAACTTTTTTGCAGCTTCAAATTCACCTTTGATCTCATCAATTCCCTCACCAGATTCTGTGTAAATGTAAAGAGGAAGGCGTTGAAACTCACAGTCGATGTTCCAATCTCTTATAATATCAGCTATTTTCTCAACTGCCTTAATATTGGCATTAGCGAAATCCTGGGCTTTTGAAATACCTAATTTTGAAATAAGGTTATTGTAAATCATATTGGGTGCCACACTGATCTTAGCTGTGGTTCCAACTGTCACTCCTTTTACTATTCGGTCTGCTTCTATTAATGCTACTGTATGTCCAGTTTGCATTAACAATGCTGCAGAGGTTATACCTGCAATGCCTCCCCCCAAAATCGCCACGTCGACTCTCAACTTTTTGTCAAGTTTAGGAAAATTTGTAGCAGAAGTTGTATCTAGCCAGAATGAAACTTCTTTTCCAGTGATCTTTTTTTCATTTTCCATCTTCTAACCTCACTGAGGAATTTATTTTATATTAGATGATAAACTCGATAGAAAGACCCACTTAAATTGCTTTATAGCTCGTACAATTATATAAGACCAAACAAATAAAAAAATCATTTAAAATTTAATTTTTTAACTTAAATTCTAAATATATATGGAATTTCAATCAAAGTTACATAACGTAATGCCACGTGATTTTACAGGCCGCTCGGCCGGGGGACCGGGAGCTTTTCTTCACAAGGAAAAAACAGAAATTAAAGATGTTAAGGGAACACTCAAAAGTATTATTATGTACCTTGGCAAAAGGTGGCACATATTGCTTATCGTTTTTGTCTGTACTCTAGTTACAACGCTGATCACCATTATCGGCATTCAACTAAGCGGGTACACGGTCGATGAGCTCATTTCTAATAAGGATATTGCCGGACTTGCTCGCATCTGTATTATTATGATTCTCATTTACCTTGTTTCGGCTTTTTCTACTTACATGCAGAATTTTCTGATGATCCGTGTTGCTCAGAAAACGTCTGCAAGTATCCGGAGCGATCTTTTCAGCAACCTGCAAAAGTTGCCTCTCAATTATTTTGATACCCATTCAAGCGGTGACCTCATTAACCGCCTGACAAATGACGTTGACAATATTAATCTTACACTTTCACAGAGTATTGTGCAGCTTTTTTCCGGTATCGTCAGCGTTATCGGTATGCTGATAGCAATGCTGCTGCTCAGCCCACTGCTTACGCTGATTGGGCTACTGACAACGCCTCTGATGTTCTTTACATCAAAAGTCCTTGCTGTAAAGTCCCAGCAATTTTTTACGGAGCAACAATATGAGCTTGGACGGCTTAACGGATACATAGAGGAAATGATTTCAGGCCAAAAAGTTGTTAAGGTATTTTCTCGAGAAAAGGAAGTAGAAGGTCACTTTAAGAAAATCAACGAAAAACTTGTCTCCAGTTATATGAAAGCACAGGCGATAAGCAGCGTTATGGGACCAGTAAATAACACTATTAATAATCTGACTTATTTGATTCTCACAGCCTGTGGCGGCATTTTAATAATAAATGGATTTGCAGGAATCACTGTAGGAGTAATATTTTCTTTCCTGCTCTATATGCGTAATTTTACTCAGCCGATCAATAATATTCTCAACCTTTTCAGCACTATCCAGTCAGCCATTGCAGGCGCAGAGCGAGTGTTTGAGGTGATGGATGAAGAAAAAGAGAAGGATTTGGATAATGCCAGGGACATTAAAAACATTGAAGGAAATGTGGAAATTGAATCCGTTAATTTTTCATACATACCCGGTAAACCTATACTTAAAGAGGCAACTATTTCTGGGAAAAAAGGTCAGACAATTGCTATCGTGGATCCTACGAGCGCGGGAAAAACAACCATTATCAATCTGCTCGCCAAATTTTATGATATTGATAGTGGAGCAATTTATATTGATGGACGAAATATAAATGCCATTACTCGAAAGAGTCTGCGACAGTCCATTTCAATGGTACTTCAAGATACTTTCCTCTTCTCAGACACCATACGCGAGAACATCCGCTATGGTAAGCTGACGGCGACTGACGAAGAAGTTGAACAGGCAGCAAAGCTGGCACATGCCCATGATTTTATTATGCAATTGCCACAGGGTTACGATACGGTCCTTACTGATAATGGCGGCAACCTTTCACAGGGACAGCGGCAATTGCTTAGCATTGCGAGAGCGATGATCGCACAATCTTCTCTGTTGATACTTGATGAGGCGACTTCTTCAATTGATTCACGGACTGAACTGATAATTCAGAGTGCGCTGCTCAAACTGATGCGCGGAAAAACAAGTTTTGTCATCGCACACCGCCTTTCTACAATCAAAAACGCAGATAAAATTATCGTTTTAGATGGTGGACGAGTAGTAGAAACAGGTACACATAGCGAACTGCTTTCTTTGGGTGGTTTTTATGCTAATCTTTACAAATAGCCAATTCAAAAAAGGCATGGCAATATAAGTTAATAGGATGTCTCAACAATGACAATCCTTTGCTTTGCTATTTAAGAAAGCCTACATAACCGTAATCATCCAGTTGAAGCTTGTTTGGCTCAGAAAGCGAACCGACCACTTATGCGGAGCTTTATTATACCTGTGCGGGGAAAGACCTATGTCAAGACAATTAGCGATGGATGCTACACTATTGTTTCTCTCATAGGTGCATGGACAAAGTTCAATGTTGATCCTGCCTTCGGGCTGTTTGTTGGTTGAAGGCGTGGATGTGACCATCATATCTGGCACAATGCAAGCTTTTAACCATAGTCAGATGAAGCTAGGTAGCTCTACCAATGCGACTACCGCATCATCGTTGAAGTCTGACAACCACTTCCGTGCCTGGTGGTCAGAAGTCGCTAGCCAGGTCATTGACAGCGACCCTCTATAATTGGTTCGAACGATCTCAGCACTTTTGCATTTAAGAAGAAAAATAGGAAACTTTACCCCTAAAAAATGATGCAGTTTATTCAGAACTTGTCAGTTGATAGAAAAAAGATGGAGAATCGATACCAATTCCCTTGTTCTTGACGATCTAGACCTCCCTACTGGAGCGACTGAATATCAGCAAGACCATCTATAAAGAAGAAAGAAGAGAGACCATTTGGATATCTCTCATCGGCTCCGTGAATAAGCGGGAAATATACTACACACCGAAAATTCAAAGTGAACAAATCCAAAAATTGATAAAATGGTTCCACATACTGATTCATCTCATATAAGCTCTTTGAATATTTCAAATGAGAGCGATTCACCTAATCAGCTTTTGAAATTTCTCACAGAGCTCTCTAGAGCTCTGACTACAGCAGGAATCGCGGTGATGTCCATAGAATCAATTTTGAAAAAAATATGCCATGCTTATGGTTTCAAAGCTGAGGAGGTTATTAGTTTACCTACTTTTTTAATCATAAAGATTGCAAATGGCGATTCAAAAGCTCTGGAGGTCACCTTACAGAAACCCGGAGTACTTCGTTTAGACCAAGTTTCAAGATTATATGAGTTGATCAACAAGGCAGAAAATGCTGAAATAACGCCTGAACAGGGAATTAGATGCATTAATGAAATAATAAACGTTAGAAGCCAACATAACTATATTAAAAATATTTTAGGCTATGCACTGTTTTCCACAGGCCTGGGAATGCTCTTTTTACCAACCTTTAATGGGCTATTTTTCTGTGGAGCATTAGGAGGCATAGCAGGACTTATATTGGCTTATTCTGAAGATAAAACGAAACTTACTCTGATTCTTCCTGTCCTAACGGCCTTTATTGTTTCCACGATATTCTTTTTCGGTTTTAAACAGGGAATTATAAACGGCTCCCTAACCATAATGGTCCCTGCACTTGCCTACTTCATTCCCGGGGCAGTTCTGTCTACGGGAATGTTCGAACTGGCAGCAAACAATTTGGTATCTGGTGCAGCTCGACTGGTTCAGGGATTTGTAATACTGCTACTTCTTTTATTTGGAGTAATCGTAGGCCTCCAGGTTGTAGGTTTGTCCGAAGATTACATAATAGCTAATACAGCAACTCCTCTGAATTGGTGGGCTCCCTATATTGGGGTTCTTGTTTTCACCCTGGGAATGTACCTTTTGATGTCTATAAGAAACAGGGACATGTTAGGGGTTTTAATTGTATTGTTCGCCACTTTTCTTGGACAGCAAGCAGGAAACTACCTTTTGGGAGGACTTTTCGGAGCTTTCATAGGTTCCATTATCATGACAATGTTAGGAACTTTTCTAGAGCGATCCAAACTTAGAACACCGTATTATGTATCTATAATACCTGCATTCTGGATCTTGGTTCCCGGAGCACTTGGATTTATTAGTTTAGCTGCATTAGTGGGTCAGAACTATTCCTCTTCCATTGCTAGTCTGATCCAGGTGGCTCTGACCTTTGTTGCGATCTCCACGGGGCTGCTAATCGGTGCTGTAATTGCCGATCCGTTAAAAATCGGTTCATTTCCCTAAGTTATTCAGTCGAACACCCCGCAGCTTGCTGCGGGGATGAAACATTTCCCCTAGAACCGTTGTTAAATAATCATTGAGTTTATCCCAAAACCCATTTTTATCCTCAATTCTCATAAATACTCAGGATTAGCTTCATAGTCATAAGTTCAAATGGTTGCTTAAATTTCTGGTAAAAATCACCAATCAATTAATTTTCAATATCAATAGGGGCTATGTAAAAGAGTATAAGCTAAAAAATAGCTTTAAAAGAGAATACACGAAAATATACACACTGCCTTAAGAATATAGGTACTATAAAACACATGCCCTAAAAATGATTAGAGATCAATTTAATTAATGAGAAAACATATACAATAAAAAAGCAGCAGAGCATTCTGTAAGCTTTGAACATCAGTAGTGTAGCGGTCATCACCGGGCGTTGCCAACGCTCGAACCCGGGTTCGAATCCCGGCTGATGTATTTCCAAATTCCGTATCGGGAGGACGGAACCTTTTTCGCTTCGCTCAAGAGGGTTTATTTCTGAACAGGGATAATTAATTCTAACTAATTCAAGTAGACTGATTTTTAGAATTTTTAGTTAGTATGAAACCTAGTTTGAATCTCCTATGTTCCTTTGAATCTCCTATGTTCCCAATCATTTTCAAAAGTTGCTGAATTCAAAGCCTTGTAATTGAGAATTTTTACTAAAAAGGTATAACCATTTATTTGTAGGTTATTATTGTCCAAAGAACCGCTTGTTAAAAACAGTGATCGCTTAATAGCAGGGTTAAAAAAGAAGAATAAGCAGCTTTGGAGGCTGCTTTAATTGAAATTTATTTTGAGACTTTGAGTACTTTTTACTTCTTTCTCATGATCTGATATACAGTTCCTAGGATTCCTATGGCTGCTACAGATTCAAAACCAGGAATAGAGCTCTTATCAGAAGGCTTCTCTGCGTCAGATGCCGGGTTTGATTTTGAATTGTTTTTAGGAGCGGAAGTTGCCGAATTGGAAGGTTTCACTTCTATGTTTTTATTAGGTACAACGATTGTAAAGGAGCCGAAACCCGGAGTTTTGGACTCAAAGAAGACATAAGTATTGTCTTCACCAACTTTTTTGGTTTCAAGTTTGCTCCAAGCTTTGTTGTAGTTCCAGAGAGCCAGAGATGTTTCGTTAGCTCCACACTTCTTGAGCCACTCCTTTTCGACTTTGAAACCGACAACTGCATTTTCGATGCTATTAGAATTTACAACTCCTCCAGAACCAACCCAAATGTTCACATTCTTATAAACCGTGCCTTCAGGTAGGCTCGATACCAATTTTGATTGACCTTTCAGCATTTCGACAGTAGCAGTGATCTTTCCCATAGATTTTTTAGCATCAAATTCCACATATCTTATGCAAGTTACGCCCTGTGGGAACTCAAACTTTACGTGCTTTCCAGCAGTGACAGATTGCTGAGACAGTTCTTTGGCCTCTACATTGCTCTGGGGCTCGGCAGAACCACCGCCGCCTCCACCGCCTGAACTGCTATGTCCGCCTGAACTACCACCTGAACTGCCGCCTGAGCCGCCACTGGAAGATTGACTGACAGTAATGGAACAGTCGGCAGGGAGGATAGGACACTCAGCTTTGTTTATATCTCTCAGAATTCCTACAATTTTGTATGTACCGCTTGATGCAGGAGCTCTCAGGGTATAGCTGAAACTTTTTTCAGTCATGAGCAGGAAGGAAACTTCGCTGCCATTTACAGTTACAGCTCTTTCCGGAAGGGTAGAACTAACATATGTGAAGCCAGTAGGAAGTTTTTCAAGGACCTGTCCGGCAGCACCGTAGTCAGCTACATTAACTGTCACCTGGAACTCCTGATTGGGACTAACCGAAGAAGGGAAAGTCCTTTGTGCGCTGCTTGCAGAAGCTGGGGCAGCATATAAAGTCAGGGCCAGGAGCAATATAATAACAAATTTAAAAGATTGTTTCATATGCGATCCCACCCATCAGCAAAGTATGTACCCAGAACTGTATATTTGATCCCACTGGATACATTGTTATCGTTTACAAGATTCTTAATTTCTTCAGGAGAGAAAATTCCGTCAGCGCCTCCGAACTTTGCTGCAAGTTCACTCTCTTTTAGTGCAGTGATAGAAATGCTATTTTTATCTATAGCACTGCTTCCCGAGGGGTTCGCAGCCTTGAAAATAAATTTAAACTCACCTGCTACAGTACTGTTTATATTATAAGTATAGAGATTTCCACCCTCTGACTTCAATGAAACCACGCCCTGTCCTATGGGGGTAAGATCGATGGTCACTGATGGAGTTCTAGAGGATACTGGATCTACAACCTTTGCCGTGACAGTCGAAAAATCCTTACTGTCATTCAGGATGAATTTGGGAGATGCAGATAAAAATTCTATAGTAGGGGGTATAAAGTCTCCGTTGAAAGTCAGGTCAAGTTTCACTGGCAAAGCTCCTTGCTTATAGGTCACTGAAACAGGTTCGGATGCAACGCCTCCCAATGTGAAAGTTATCGCTTTTCCATTATCTTGCTCAGTACCGTTAACTGCTACTTTGTACTTTCCAGTCTCTTGAAGAGGGTACGAAGCAACAAGCTTTGAATTCATATATGCAGAGATTATAAGTCCGGGTCCCGCATTTGCAGCATCTCCTTTAAGGTTTCCTTCAAACACATTGGGGATAGCAGGAGGACTGTTGGCAGATGCAGCCGGAACAAGGGACATGCCCAGTAGCAGAATAACCAGGCACGATAAAATTCTTAAATATTTGTCCTTGATGGTCATCATGTCACCTTGATATTTTACCATTAGTCATGCAGACTCTTATGAAAAAAGTCCTTCAGGGATTCCTTCGAGATCCCCTCCCGAGATCGGATCCGAAAGCGAGCAGAAGTATGCCTGCAACCGCATAAACAATCGGGAAACCTGGAGTACTTTCTGATTTAGGGGAATTTTCGGAAGATTCTGCTGCCACCTTATCTTTGGAATTTGCAACTGTACTTTTCAAAGCCTTTACATCTGGCTCAGGGATCGAAGTTTTAATAGAATCGGCTTTGGAACCCTGTGCGGAAACCCCCTGTTCTTTATTATCTGTCAAAGATTCTGAACTTGCTTTTAAATTTGAATTACCGTTTGAATTACTGTTTGAATCGCTTTTAGAGCCGCTGTTAGAATCACTGTTTGAATTACTTTCAGCGATCTCGACATAAACTGCCTTACCATCAGGCAGCTCAAGGGTCGCTATACCTCCAGATTTCCAGGTAACATTGCTTGTAGCATCCTTCCCGTCCAACTTAAAAGTAACCAGTTTTCCTTCATCCCCAGAAGTACCAGGAATAAAGATTGAGTAATTTCCTGAGGAAGTATTTACAAGATATTCCTTATCATCAAGATAAGCTGCAACAACAGTCCCATTGGGAGCAGGCGTGCCGTCAATAAGAGCGACTCCACTTATTGTCATCGGAAGCATTGGAGGGGATGGAGGAACATCCTCTTCTGCCATACACGCCTGAGAGAAAGCCAGGAAAAAAAACAGTAGTATGGATATTCCTAACAGGCCATTTTTTAATTTTTTATTCATTGTAGACCTCCAATTATAATTGCACAACAAAAAGAAAAAGAACCATTCAGCCTAAACAGACTGAATAGTCAGTTGTTCTGAAAATTGAACTTATGGCATCCCATTTCCGCTGTACGTATCCTGAAGTATATTCAGGTTGTATACGCTCTCGATGGATGCGTAAGTACCGTCGTCCTTCATGAAGATCCAGTATCCCTGCCCAGGAACCATATATCCATCAGTCTGAAGTGCTCCAACTGGCAAACACTCAGTGCCACTAACATATTTGGGGTATCCAGTGCTCATGCTATCCGTCATCTCAGGAATTATGCCACCCCAACCTTCACCGTTGCTATAGGTGATGAGGTTAGAGAACTTGTAGCTATCCACGGAAAGAATACCATTGAGAATATTGCCACTGAAATCACTGAGTGAAGACAGAGTCATATTCCAGGGTGCACAGTATGTGGAAGTGTGCCCTATCATGTTCCATCCTGGTTTGAGAGTCAGAGAGGAAGGCACATCAGGGTTACCAGAAGGCATTCCCTTAAGTTTGACATTAGTTGTGCAAGGCTCCTTGGTATAAACCCAGTAACCTTTACATGGCTCGATAGTCTCAGGGAATTGCCAGCATGAGCCGTCCCAGTAAATAACTGTACTGTTCTTACCAAAAACCGTTTCCGGACAGTTGTATGAAGCAGCGAGGCTCTTCGGCACGGATTTCAGGTTCCAGCCTTCATTAAGTGTGATATTCATATCCTCATACGTCTGGACTGGACCACACATGGAGAAGCACTTATCGTAGTTTGTGGCGTTATCGCGAGCAACAACAGCTACCCAATAGTCCTTGCCGTAGACAAGAGACTTTCCCGTGCAGTTTACAACGGTCAAACTCGTATTGGATGTAGATTCTACTAATTCCATATCCTCAATAGAGCTTGGTTTAGATGGGCTAATTAAGACGTCGTAAGGCTTAGAGGCAAGATCTTTCTCGGTGCTTGCATTCCAGCTAACGTATAATCCTGGAGAATTACTCAGTTCAATCCAGGAAGTTTCACCTGGTATATCTGCAACTTTCAGGTTTGCCACAGGTGCTGGAGCCTTGCTGTCAACAGAGAAATACTTCAAAGTAGGCTGGTAGGTTTTACCGGTTGTACTATCAGTAATAACTATTGTCCAGTTTTTGTTAAATCCATCTGCGACCGAAGCTTTTACAGAATAGACGTCTTTACCGACAACGAAACAACTTCCATCGCAATTTCCTCCAGAGCAGCCAACGCAGTTATTGTTTCCTTTGTCACTGCTGCTACTATCTCCTTCATCACAGTCGCAACTGTTACAGTCTCCACAGTTGCAATTTGAACTTACTTCTTTACCATCAACGAGAAGTTTGTAGCTGAAAGGTAGCCCTGATCCTGATACCCCGGATTCGTTCCCTATATCGAAAGGTAATCCTGATCCTTGCCCGCTATTTCCAGTAACAGTGAAGTTGAATATCGGGTTTGCAGGAACATATCCTCCATCAGGAGAAACGAGGTTCACTGTAAGCCCATTAAGATCCACATAGAATTTCCGGACGTCACTTTTAATGCTGTTTCCGGCTCCATCCTGAACTGAAACTGACCAGTTGTGACCACCATCAGCAAGTTGAACTTCTTCAGTTACGGGCACTCCGGAACTTGCAGTTCCGGTAACATTAGTTCCATAACTTCCGTAACGCTTAGCAACTTGTCCATCTATGTATAATGTATATGTCAGGCCAAGGTTAGTATATTGAGCAGCTAAAGCATCCTCACAGGTGAAGTTGAATGCAGTGGCGTCATCTATTATCTGTTTGGAGCAATCTAGAGGAGAATTAAGTCTCACACTGGGACATTTAGTGTCCACATACAGAGCACGAGAGCCGCTCGTATGTGTTGTTCCTTGGCTGTCTCTAGTTTTGATTTCCCATGTGTAATTACCGTCATCCAAATTAAACTCAAGTTGTTTATATGCGCCAGCGGTTATAACCCCGGTACTCTTTGCGATGCCGTTAAGATAGAAAGTATAGGAAAGTTGACCTCCAGACTGATATGCATCATACGCAGTGAAATTAAAGTTGACACATTTTTTGTTAACAAACTGAGAGGTAGGGCTAACTATCTCTATGTACGGATCACCAACTCCAATTTCATCGGGGAAAGATTCATCACCGATAAGATTACCTAAGTTGTCAAAGGCAGATACATCTATATCCAAAGGACCATTTGTATCCTCTGAAATTGGATAGTCGTAACCAAATGTTTTACCATCACTGCCCAGTTTTGTCATTGGAACATTAGTCACACCAGCGCCCACAATATTTGCATTACTAGCTTTGGGTAAACCATTGTTAGCAATTGATATATTGGCGTGGTCAACCGGCTGGCTGAAATTGGCAGTAATATTTACAATGTCTCCTGGTCTAAAAGTACCAGTTCTGTTGAGTTTGACACCCGTGTTTAAATAGCCTTCAAGATCAAATTTAAGTGCATCATCCACAACTTTACTACCCACGATTGAGGAGTTAAATGCGGAGATGTTTAGATCCAAAGGCTCACTTACTATACCATATGGAATCGTATAGTCATATTTAAAGGAATTACCGCCTATTCCATTCATACCTATTAGTGTCATTGACACATTATTTGTAATAACGGACTTAGAATTGTTAACCGATATAGTAGCTTGATCAACAGATCTATTGAAATCGGCCGTGATATTTACAACTTCTCCCGGTTTGAATAAATTATCGGTTCCGTTGTGCGTAACATTAATGAGTAATTCTTCTTCAGCTGCACTCGCTACCCCTAGTAAAAGGGACACAATTAGCAGTGCGCTAAATAGTATCAATCTTTGTTTCATATTTTACACCTAGATTCCGCAAATATCCAATTTTGTTTCAGTTAAACATTATTAATATATTTTTATATTGTATGTAATTTGAAAGATATAGCAGATCCCAGCTATTAAAACGTACCAAACAAACAGCATAGAGATAGTGAGATAATTGAAGCCTTAATTACTAAATAATTTGATGCTGTTTGGTAATTGCAACATATAGTTTACCCCTATTTTATCAACCCAACCCCCTCTAAATAGTTAAATTGATATTATCGCTATCTGTTCAGTTGACAAGAAAACCCAACGCTTCTCCGAGATCGTTTTTGGTAGAAGTGGGGTAAGATCTAATCCTGATGCGGCAAGTCGTAACCTCATAGGTACTTGCTGCCCAAGGAAATTATTGATCCTGTTTTTACACCAAAGCTGTGTCGGCCTTGGACATGAGATATGTACGAGTTATCTCAAGGCGAAAATCTATATCAAGTCAAATTTTCACCGACTGCAAGCGTTTGATTTTAATGCAGGGTACACATCTTCGTATATTATCTTAGAATGATAATATAGCTAAGATTACACGATAACTGATATAAATCTTTCTAATAGATTGTGATAATTAAATTTAATCAGTAATAAAAATAAATTCAGTATTTTCTAATAAAAATTGTGTATATTGCTGAAGTTAGAAAAACTGATATTTATTTGAACTTTAAAAAATTACTGAGGACTAGAACCTTCAAAAGATAGGATGTGAGACTTTAAATATATAGAGTACAAAATTTTTTGAAATTTGGGTGGTTTTGCTACTAGGAGAGATTTTTTAGTATTAAACAGAATTAATGTAAAGAGACTCCTTAAAGGAAAAAAATCTTGGCCGAAAAAACCGCATTATATTATTCAAAACCAAGTCTGATAAACTTAAAATGTTAAAAAAACATAATTAAAATAAAAACGTTTTTTATGCGGATGGAAGGGGGGCTTAAAATTCGATATACTTTTCAGGATTCTACCGATTTTCCTATCCAGAGAGACTTCATCCAGGATATGCAGGATTTTATAAGTATTTCAACAGAAGTCATACCGCTAGAAAAGTCGGCTATCAAGATAAAAAATGAGAACCAAGAAAGGCTTGCAATTTTTGAAAGAAGGATTCAAGAAATAGACATGTTTGAGAAAGATATGAGGAATTGTATTGAAAGCCACAGAGTTGGAGTAGATACAGCTGAGATTCTTGAAGTCAAAGAGAAAACTCTTGATACCTCTTCAGCCACGGTGCTGGAAAAGAAAAATGAAAAACTTGCAGAGCTCGACAAAGAGAACAAACTAGATCTTATAGAAACGCAACAACTTAATACAAGGATACTCTCAACCCTTGGCCCTTTCTTTGAAGACAGTATATATGGAGTTCAAAACACATACTATGCTTTCATTGAGGATAAAACGTTGAAGGGAAAGCAAGTTGGTTTTGTTGACAACATGCAATATGAATTTGAACTCCTTTTTACACAGGATATTCTAAAGGTAAAAGACCTGCAAAACCTGACTTTACCTATATGTTCAAAGAGCGGTATCCTATCCAGAGAGAAGAAAGTAAAGAGACTCGATATATCCGATTTCTATATCACGAATATAGAGCATGAAGGAAATAACCTGAAAACTGTGCTCGAAGACAAAGATGCGGAAAACAAGTTCATCATCTCATCGGATGAAAAAGCCTTTCTGATCACGTACAAAGATTACGAAATCACACAGGAAAAAGAACTGGCTGCTGCCTTAAGTAGGGATTCGGTCGAGACATTCATAATAAGACTAAAGGACTTTTTCAAAGAGTTTGTGGGATCAAAGAAGCTCGGACGTATTACACTTGATGGGAAAAATGTAATTGAAGAAAATAGAGTTTTTGACTGTCTGAAACTAATCGCTTCGATATACGGAAAACTTGTAACGGAGTGCCTTAAAAAAGGATATACTAAAGGGGAAATTACCATCAAGATAGAAGAACCAGAAGGGAGGAGAACAGAGAAATATCTTGAGAAGTCGGAAGTTTTTAGAAACCTGTCAACCATTGGAAGCGAAGGAAGAGAACTTGCCACACTCTTGAGAGTCGCTGAATCCTGAAAGGATTCAGTAGGGAAGAAGGAGGATTCTGTTGACGCAAGACCAACGTAGCTTTAAGTTCTGGAGTGTTCCTGTGCCGGAAATGCTCCAGAAGCTCCAAACAACCGATGAAGGCTTAAATAGCTCAGAAAGTAGTGAACGCCTTAAAAAATATGGTGCCAATCTTCTCAAGCCAAAAAAAGGTTCAAGTACTCTTAAAATCATACTTTCTCAATTTAAAAGTCCAATTACTCTTATTTTGCTTTTTGCAGCTGGAATATCTTTTTCTCTTGGTGATACTACAGACACTTTAATTATTGTAACCATCATCCTGATCAGCAGTCTGCTCGGTTTCTGGCAGGAGAAAGGTGCTGCAGACGCCTTCGAAAAATTGCTCAGTGCAGTCGAGGTGAAGGCAGCAGTATTAAGAGACGGGAAAGAAGAGGAAATCCCTATCGAAAAAATAGTACCGGGAGACATAATAATCTTCAATGCAGGCGATATAATTCCTGCCGACTGCCTGATATTGGAATCAAAGGGGCTTTTTGTCAATGAAGCTACTCTTACTGGAGAGACCTATCCAGTGGAAAAATCAATAGAAACGTTGAATGCAGAAACTCCTCTTGCACAGCGTAAAAACTCCCTCTGGATGGGAACAAGTGTAGAGAGCGGAAGCGGAAAAGCAGTGGCAGTAACTACAGGGAAAAAAACAGAGTTTGGGGAGATATCAGAGGAGTTAAAAACCAGTGCTCCAGAAACCGAATTTGAAAGAGGTATCGCGAAATTTGGCCATTTTCTGATGGAAGTTACCATGCTGATGGTTATTGCAATCTTTGCAATCAATGTTTATCTTCAGCGCCCGATTCTGGATTCTTTCCTATTTTCCCTTGCGCTTGCAGTCGGACTTACCCCCCAACTCCTACCTGCAATTATAAGTGTTAATCTTTCTCATGGCGCAAGAGAGATGGCGAAAAATAAAGTAATTGTCAAGAGGTTGGCCTCAATTGAGAATCTTGGCAGCATGAATTTGCTCTGTTCCGATAAGACCGGCACTCTGACCGAAGGAGAACTTCAACTTCATTCTATCCGGGATATGAAAGGAGGGCAGAATGAGAAAATTCTTCTTTACGCCAGTCTCAATGCCTATTACCAGAAAGGTTTTAAAAACCCCATCGACCGGGCAATTTTGATGCAAAACAAACTCGATCTGGCAGGATATAAAAGACTGGATGAAGTCCCTTATGATTTCATACGCAGGCGATTAAGCATTCTCGTTTCAAAAAACAATAATAATCTGATGATTACTAAAGGTGCTCTCTCGAATATTCTTGATGTTTGCTCCCTGGCAGAAATAGAACCTGGAAAAATTGTGGAAATTTCAGAGATAAAGGAACAAATTGAGAAGCAATTTAAGGAGTTCAGCGAAAAAGAGTTTCGAACACTCGGACTTGCGTACAAGGATATGAACCAGCAAACGAGTATCGAGAAAGAGCAGGAAAAGGAAATGATCTTTCTCGGGTTTCTCTTGTTTTTTGATCCATTGAAACCAGATATTGCAAAAACTATAGAAAATATGGAGCAACTTGGGATTTCTCTGAAAATTATTACCGGGGATAACAAACTTGTGGCTGCCAGTATCAGTAGAGAGGTAGGGTTTAAAGCTTCAAGAATTCTAACCGGAAGCGAAATTTACCAGATGACAAGCGAGGCCCTTATAAGAAAAGTAAATGACATTGACATCTTTGCTGAAGTAGAGCCAAATCAGAAAGAACATATTATTCTTGCACTCAAGAAGAGAGGGAATGTAGTTGGGTACATGGGAGACGGTATTAATGACGCATCTGCTCTTCATGCAGCTGATGTAGGAATTTCAGTTGACAGTGCTGCAGATGTCGCCAAAGAAGCTGCAGATATTGTGCTGATGGAAAAGAGCCTAGATGCGCTTGTCGAAGGCGTGAAAGGCGGACGGAAAACTTTTGCCAATACCCTGAAGTATGTTTTCATGGCTACCAGCGCCAACTTTGGGAATATGTTCAGTATGGCAGGAGCATCTCTTTTCTTGCCTTTTCTTCCTCTGCTTCCTACACAGATTCTGCTAACCAATTTGTTGACTGACTTTCCAGAAATGACCATAGCCACTGATACCGTTGATGAAGAGCTGGTTGAAGAGCCACATCGCTGGGATATAAATTTCATCCGCAAGTTTATGATGGTATTTGGCTTTACCAGTTCGGTCTTCGACTACCTGACCTTTGGTGTTCTGCTTTTTCTACTACCGGGCATGGTAGAACAATTCAGAACAGGCTGGTTTATAGAATCCGTTATTTCGGCATCAATGATAGTACTGGTAATTAGGAGTAGAAAACCCTTCTTCAGAAGCAAACCCGGAAAATATCTACTGTTAGCCACTATGCTCATTGTGGTCTTTACTCTTTGCTTCCCGCTAACTCCTTTTGCAGCACCCTTTGGGTTCAAACCGCTTTCTATAAATATTATTTTAATTATTGGAGCTGTAATTGGACTGTATATCTTTATGGCTGAGACTATAAAGAAAATCTTTTATAAAAAAGTAAAATTTTGAGGTATCCCTGTGTTGAAAGGAAAAGACTCGTTTTACCTTGCAGTTATTCCGGTTTCCTTTCTTCATAGCCTGCCCCATCCGGTAGAAAAGGAGTTAAGATGATTACCATAAACAGCAACACAAAAGTGCCGTACATCTTTGTCGTTGCCTCAAACGTAGCATAAAACATAAAAATCGCAAGCATGACCCAGACAATGAAACTGAGCTGAAGAGCAAGCTTTGCCCTGTATAAATTCTCTGTGCTTTCTCCCAATAAAATCCCCCCTCAAAGAATCCACTCCAAAGATTCCGAGTAAAAATGATTCTCGATTGGATAAATAAGTGTTTGTCAGAAAGAGATATCTAGAAATCTCGAAAAAATTAGGGTGTAATGGATATACCCTTAAAAAGCAAACTTAGACATGGCAACCCTGAGCCCAGACTCGAATTCAATAAAACATTAAATATTAATAAACCGGAGCAGTTTATCTCCTTCATTTACACGCCCGAGGAAGTCTTCTCTATCATTGTAAGGGACTCCGGCGATTATTGAATCAGCAGCTTTCCTGCCAAGTCCAGGAAGTTCCCTAATAAGACTGGGAGAAGCTGTGTTGATAGGCAGAGGGTAAGGTATGCCGGTAATCGAGCGCATTCCATGCCCTGTGACCGTAATGTCAGTAAATTTCCGCAAAGGCAGAGAAGCAGGAATCCCTACCAGCAAAGGATATGAACCAAGCTGCCTCCCAAAAGTAATCTCTTTTTCATGGACCTCACACATTACATCCCTGAGTATAGTGCCTTCGGGCACCACACGCCGCAGCATTGGGAGGTCAATATTCTTCCTTACCCTTTCCTTGTAGTCTAAAAAGAGTTTTTTGTGCTTCCTTGCAGCTTCGTCCTTTCCATACATAGGAGTCCCCAGAAAAGCCATGACCTGGCGGATATTGATCCTGCGCAGGAGCAATCCCGAATCGAGCACGTGCTCCAGAAAATCATAATTAAGCTGGAAAGTTTTCTTAGATTCGCCAATCAACCCATGCACGAAATTGATACCAGGAAGAATTTCGGGAAGCCCATTTGTCCCTCGAACAGCCCCAAACCTGTTCACAAGTTTGATTGCCTCAAAGACTTCCTCAGGGGTTGCCTTAAGGGAATTTGCCTCAATTACTGCCCTGTCGGCACTCTCCATCCCAAAAGCTGCTACATCCCCTGCAGTATGATATTTGATTATTGTTTTCAGGATCTGTTCCGACTCTTCAGGATAAGCTGCAAGTGTTATCGGGTTTGCATTGTCCATATGGAGCACAGACAGCTCTGGAGCCGAGTTTCGAATTCCTCTGTAAAGCCTTTCAATAGCGACTGGATCAGGTTTCGGGACTGGCCCTCCAGTATCCGTACCATGAAAGGAGAAAAGGTCAGGCTGCCTACCTATCCTGAAATATCGGGCTCCATGAGAGTACAGGGAGAACACCTCGGAAATTACATCCTCAATGGAACGGTAGTCAGAATCCCCGTAAAAAGGTTCTGTGCAGAAAGAACAGTGAACCTGTCTGCCGCAACCCCTGTAGGTCTCAAGCTCGCACATGCAGTAAGGATAATCAGGGTGTTGCTTGATTAAAAAAGCTCCTCTGGGCCCCCAGCATCCGATTTCGGCTGTTGTCCTGAAACGGTGCTCTACAGTCTCGGGATTTACAAGCTTTGTAGAAGAACTTCCGTTAACATTATCCTTAAAAAGATCGTAAACAAAAGCTTCGAGATCCATTCTGGCAAGCACTGCGTCTAAGAGGTTTATCCCGCCTTCAGTACTTTTTGCAGCCCTTCCGCCTTCGCCGCTGAAACCGAGCCTGATAGGCCCACCTATAATTTTTACCCCGTGTGCGGTCCGGAAAATTGTCTCGATTTCCCCAGGAGTAATTGGGGAAGCCCTAAGATATTTACCTGGCACAGTCATGCCTGCTATAATGATAACAAGGTCTGCTTTTCCTGTAAGTTCCCCTGCTCCTGGGGGGTTCTCTCGCAGGGTGTCAATTGTTAGGTAGTGAATATCCTTTTCGGAAAGCCCGCGTTCTCGGAGAGCGCCTGCTATATAACGCGGGTAAGGAGAAAGGTAGGGAGGAACCCCAAGGCAGGCAGGTTCATCTACATAGCCGTCTATGATGAGTGCTTTCATATCAAATCTTGTTTCCATTTGAGTGATAATCGAAAGTATAGAGTCCAGTCAGATATAAGTTACAAGTAAGCTGCAGATAAATTATAGGTAATATCGAGATTTCCATTCCCACCGTTACCTTCCTTACGCCATGTAGGGAACTAAATTTTCTAAATACTCAAACTCATAATTACAAAACCAATGTTAGAAACAACATGAGAAGTACTATGCAAGAAGAGTAAAAATAAAAACAACGTCAATTAGAGATAAAAACTGATTAAAAGATAAAATAAATAAAAATTTAAAAAATATATTTAGGGCCGGGACCGAGAATCGAACTCGGGTCGTAGCCTCCACAGGGCCACAGGATGGACCTCTACCCTACCCCGGCCACGGGGGTCTGGTACTCCAGATTGAAGCAAGCTATAGAAGGAGTTTTTTTATATAAAGTTTTTGCCGGAAAAAGCAGGAGACCCTCCTTAGGAAGAGAATACTTCTGTTTTCCGACCTCAAGATCGCAGAAATTAGACTAAAAGCCCTTTCCGTATCAGTATCAGAGTTCCTTTAGTTTTTCAAGAGCAAGTTTTGCAGCCTTTTCTCCAGAGAGGAGCATACCTCCGAAAACTGGGCCCATTCTTGGGGAGCAAGTTGCGGCATTTGCAGCCATGCCAGCTACGATCAGACCCGGGTAAATTTCCTTTGTTGCGTCAACAGTCAGGAGCTCGCCAACCTCTGACCACATCGGTTTTTCTCCGATCTTTCCGAGGTTTCCAATTTTTGCATTGGGAATTTTCCTGAGAATCGTATTGCATACGACCGCATCATGTCCTGTTCCATCAATTACGAGTTTTGTGCGGATCATGAGAGGATCTACATGCAAGTGCTGCGCCGTAACAGGGCCCCAATTAACGACAATTCCGGTAACCTTATCGTTTTCCCGAATCATCACATCCTCAAAACTCACAAGGTTGAAAACCTCAGCCCCTGCTGAAGTCGCACCTGCAATCAGCTTCCCGACAGACTCTACGGAATTTGCCACATAATATCCGGGCTGGTACTCTTTATACCTGATTCCAAAATCGTCAAGGATACGACAGGCCTCCTCCTGTAAAACTATGCGTGGAAACATCATTCCTCCAGCCCACATACCTCCTCCGAGTGACAATTTCTGTTCGTAAATAGCGACCTTTGCCCCTGCCTCTGCAAGATACTTTGCAGCTACCAGATTTGCAGGCCCTCCTCCTATAAGTGCCACATCGATTTCCGTGTAGTTGAGGAAAGTTTTGGAATACTCATCAAAAATTGCCCGTGTGATTATGACTTCGTCAAGTTCCATTTTAATCTCTCATAAAGTTTATAAAATCAAAAGCTCGGAAAAACAGCCCAGCTTTTTCATGAACAAATAAGGGAATTGTAAACCCTAATCTGTTGTCATAAAAATTCACATTTTGATTATAGGCATTACTTTTAAAGTTGTTGGAATCGATTGAAAGGATAGAGAAGAAAAATCTCAGAAATAAATTGCCAATAAGCACAAATAAATGAAAGTATTTGAAGGCATTTCATGCCAACGAAAAATTACAAAGAAAGTGCCATTTATTCGTGAACACTTTCAAAGAACTTTCGTATGTTGAAAAGATCCTCGGGTTTTCCCAAAAGGACGCAAGCATCTTTTGCCTGGAGGAAGGAGTTTCCACAAGGAACATAGACCATTTCCGAAGAACTCCTACGAATAGAAAGGACTGTCACTCCATATTTTTTCCTTAATTCCAGATCTGCGAGGGTTTTTCCGTCGAATTTGGAACCTTCGCCTACTTTAACTACCTGAATATCGACTCCTGGAAGCCCACCTTTTAGACTAAATCCGCCGTTAGCACCTGTACCTGTATCGACAGAAAGTTTTCGCATCATTAAGTAACCGTTAGCTCTCAGGTCATTAACCAATTTTTCAATATCTTCCTGCGGAACCAGATACTTTCTTAGTACGCGGAAAAAGATCTCTACTGAGGTTTCATATTCTTCAGGAATAATTTCATCTGCACCGAGATCATTAAGATATTTCATTTCCTGTAAGTCCCGTACCCTGGTAATAATGCAGACGTTAGGATTCAATTCTTTTGCCTTCTCAACTATTCTCCTTGTAGCAGCTTCGTTCGAGATCCCGATTACAAGAACTCTTGCATCCTTTATTCCCGCATGTTCCAGTACAGCTCCAAATACCGCATCTCCATATTGTATACTTTCCCCTTTCATTTTTTCCTGTTTGACTGTTTCAGGGTCTGATTCTACGATAATATAAGGAATACCTGCAGTTTTTGCGGCCTTTGAAATTGCTTTTCCAGAAAAACCAAAGCCTACGACTATAATATGATCTTTTATATCAGGCTCAGTATCTGCTTCTTCTTGAAGAGAGCTTGAACAAAACCCATTTACGAGCTTCATGCCGAAAGGAGTCTCTGAAGCCTTTGTGACAATAAAGTCAGCAGGCTTGTAAGAAGCATTAATCAAAAAAGGCGTAGCTCCCATAGTAAGGATTGAAACCGCCAAAAATGCCTGGTAAGTCCCTTCTGTCAGGAGTGAATATTCTACTCCTAAGCTGGAAAGAACAAAAGAGAATTCTCCTACCTGAGACAACGCAAGCCCTGTCAATATAGTTGTACGGAGAGGAGCCCCCATAAGGAAATTTACAGCAATACCAGCTATTGCTTTTACAAGAATCAAGATGATTGTTGCAAGCACAAGAATTGAGAAGTTAGCAAGCAAGTAATTAATGTCCAGAAGCATGCCTACAGACACGAAAAAGAAACACATGAACGCGTCTTTCAAGGGTAAAATATTACCCATTGCCTGCTTACTGTACTGTGAACCAGACATAATGACTCCGGCTAAAAGAGCTCCGAGAGCTGTCGACAACCCGATACTCGAAGTAAAGACCGCTGCTGATAAACAGATGAATACAACACTGGCTAGAAATAGTTGTTTGCTTCCGGTCTTACCTACATGGTAAAATATCCAGGGAAACAGAAATTTGTCACTCAGAATAAAAACTAAGATAATGAGCAAGCCTTTGAACAACATACTTGGAAGGGCTCCGTCAAAACTTACGGAATTTCCTGCAAGTATAGGAGTGATCAACATCAGAGGTACAATCGCAAGATCCTGAAATATCAGAATTGCGAGCGAAGTTTTACCATGAGAAGTATTAACTTCATTTCTGTCCTGAAATACTTTGATTACTATCGCGGTACTGCTAAGTGAAATCAATAAACCTAAAAAGGCAGATGTCGCCAAACTAAAACCTAGAGCAGAACATATGGCGAAAACTAATGCTGTTGTAAAGAGTAGATGGAGAATTCCACCAACCATTACACTTTTTTTCATTTTCCACAGTTCACCTAAGGAGAGATCAACTCCTATTGTAAAAAGAAGAAAAATTACACCTAGATCGGCATTTAAGTCTACAATCTCTCCTCTGTTTATAATACCAAGCCCATAAGGCCCTATCAGCATACCGGTTACAAGATAACCCAGCACAGGAGGGAAATCAAATCTGTAAAATATAGTAAGAATTAAAATGCCAAATCCAAGAAGTACGTCAACATGTGTCAGTAAAGATTCTACCATTTATTTTTACTCCTCTGGAGCTAGAGCAGAGGTGTTTAAGTGTCCGGACATTTTAAGTAAGAATATTAAACCTGAACATAGACATGGAATATTCATTAATTATCCTCTGTGGAATTTTAGACTATAACTGAACAAATATTTATTAATTAATACAATATTTTTTAATAAATTTGAATTTATTATTTAAATATATTTCTTACCTCAACTGATTATAATTTTAATTTGAAGTCGGGATGTTTCCATCTGTTTCTTTGCAAACTACAATGATTTCTCTTCTTGGCAAATTCATCTTTGAGTATAACTCTCAAATGTTGTTTTAATTGAGATGATTCCAAAACTTACCCTTGTTTCTACAAATCTTGTATTCGGAATGATCAAGCAAGGTTTGACTACAGCGTCATACACAGAAAATTACGCTTTTATTTATAAATCAGCCCTCTTGAGCGAAGCAAAGCGTAGCGAAAAGGGCACCGTCCTCCCGAGACGGGACTCGGGCGGCAGAACAGACTGATAACATGAGAATTAATTACATGGTATCTCTAGTAATTATGCCGTACTATTGAAGTAATTAACTGCTTCAAGGATCAGAATTCCAGCGGTTGTATAAATTATTAAAAGGTACCAGGGTAAAATATTATTTTTCGTTTCATCTTTTAAGAATAGGTAAAATATAAAAATCCATACAGGGGAATATTTCGACGCAAAATCAAGTTGAATATGGATAATATTTTCTGGTACAATTACAAGTACTAACGTACAAGCTACAGCTACTAAAGATAATTTTGCACCATCAGCTAAAGACATTATGTAAAATAACTCATTATATTGTATAATCGTTTGTTTTTATATAAATTAATTTATTATTTCCTCCTTAATTTTAGATTCAATAGCCAAAAAGAAAAATCATAATAGGAGCTCTTACCCAACTGAAAATAAAGCTCTTGAACAGAAATTTGTTGTTAAACTTATTTCAGTCCAACCTCCATTGGAAAAAACGACACATACTCGTGGCCCATAGATCCAAACCAGCACTCAATAAGCGTTATTCTCTTCAAGAACCAAAAATCAGAAAGTAAAGAAAGAGGCCATCCCAAAACCAGCTTTATACTCAAAATCATAAAATTTTTAGAATTGCTTTCATTATCCAAAGCTCAAGTAATGATTACAAATTAGAGATCTAAAGAAGCGATTTTGAGTTTTGGGATCAGCTCAAAGATAATATTTTTTCTCTTCTCTCGACAAGATCCCATTTTCAGCAAGATGTTATGAAAAAACTCTGCTTATAAATATATTATTGTCTTTATATAATGTAAAATGTTAGTTTAGGAAGCAAGATTCCTATGTTTCTATAATTAATAAGACTACCTTATTGATAACAAATTAACCGTATTAATAGGCAAATAAGTGTAAAAAATTCAATGAGTGCCCTGAAAGGGAAAATCAAAAAACCCATAGATTGGCCGATTTGGGAGTGATAGCTGAGTTTTCAGAAAATGAGTAAATTACTTTTCACCATCACAAAAATTAGGCCGAAAATATGGATTCAAAAAGATTTGTGGGTTAAACCCGTAATTACAGCCACAAGCGTAATGTTGGCTTCTGAATAACCTGTATGTTTTAGAAGTGCAGTACAGAAGCTCTTAACAAAATGGGTTCTAACCAGCTTAAAACATATTCTTTGAGTTTAAAATTGATACTTTTTTGAAGGGAGTGAAAAAGTGGAAAAGAAACTATATCTAACCATATTATCTCTGGTCGTAATTACATTAACTTTCTCAGCTACTGCAGCAGGCCAGGATTGGACTATGGTTAACTATGACGATTCCATGTCCAGGCATAGTAATCAGACGCATATAGGCAAAGATAATGTAAATCAGTTAGAAGTCAAGTGGATTCTCAATACGGGGTCTGTAATTGAGGATTCACCTTTGATTATAGGAAAGACTGGGTATGTTCAGAATAACAATTACCAAATCATTGCCTTTGATATGAACACTGGCCTAAACAAGTGGAAATATGACCCTAAAGTAGAATCTCCAAATGCAGCACATGGCATAGCTTATGACAACGGAACAATTTATGCTCCAACTGGTCCAAATGGGACTGTTGTTGCCCTGAATGCTGAAAACGGCAAGAAAATATGGGAATCGCTAGCCTTGCAACCTCTGGGAGGCTCATTCGTTCTTACTTCACCGCCGCTTGTATGGAAGAATTACCTTATTCTTGGAGCCTCGTTTGGAGATGTGGTTCTTCAAGGTGCTCCTGCTACGAAGGGGAAAGTAACTGCTCTTGATAAG
>Ga0207800_1000041_pt1 | contig 54532 bp, 41 predicted proteins | sample LuqExpMetageno11_FD_187769 | JGI IMG/M metagenome (GOLD analysis project Ga0207800, IMG submission 187769) | Tropical forest soil microbial communities from Luquillo Experimental Forest, Puerto Rico - Sample 11 (SPAdes) | ecosystem: Environmental > Terrestrial > Soil > Tropical forest ... | reverse complement strand
GGTTGATTCTTCAAACATAAAGGTAATACCTTCAAAAGAACTTACAATGGTAAATGGACAATCTACAGTTGAATTTGACGTGGCAAATATGCATCCGAATGAGTTTAACTCTGTAAGCATAAGGCCTGAAGCCGAAGGTGTGATATTTTATCCTACGGAATATTTCATAGGACCAATGAATCCAGACGAGCTTTTTACAATTGAATTTAACGCAATAGCAGACAATGTCTCATATGCCAAAAAAGATACTTCTGAGCCTATAAATATGACACTTTTAGCTAGTTATAGCAATGGAATAAACAAGCACAAAAATATAGTAAGTAATATGTATATTCAACCAAGCGAAATAATTCAAAACGAAAGCTCGAGTATGATAATTCCAAGTTTACTATTTGTTGTCATTGCCGGTGCAGGTATGCTGATTTACAAAAAGAAGAAACAGAGGAGAAAATGAACATTTACTGGGAAAAAAAGTTTCTAAAATAATTAATTTTCAAATGGTTTAAAGGGAAGGCTGCGCAGTCCACGTGATCTCTTGAAAACATAAGGTAATCTCAGACTGCGCTAGACTTTTTTAATTCACAGGAAGAGTAAAAATAAATGTGTTGCCTTTTTCAAGATTAGATTCCACCCAGATCTTTCCTCCATGAAGATCTATAAAGTTTTTAGCAATATATAATCCAAGTCCAGCTCCACCGTATCTCCTGGTTGTGGAAAGATCTGCCTGAGTAAAAGGCATAAATATCCTTTCACGATCCTCTTCTGACAACCCAATTCCGCTATCTGAAACTTTAACTTCAATAATTCTTTCTTTTTTGAGAGCGCCTACATTAATACTTCCCTTTTCAGGAGTTAGTTTTATAGCATTATTCATTAGGTTATATAGAATCTGTCTAAGTTTTATTCTGTCAGCCCGTATATTCTCAAGGGAATCGACCTTTACTTCTATACTGATTTTCTTATTTGAAGCAAAAGAGAGAAGGCTCATTCTCACCTCTCCTATAAGGCTGGCAACATCTACATTTTCATAGTTAAGGGCACTTTCGCCGGCTTCTAGTCTTGATATATCAAGTAGATTGTTGATAATTTCCAGAAGGCTCTTTCCACTTATGAGAATATTACTTACATATTTTGATTGCCTCGTGTTTAGAGATCCGAAAGCTCCTTCCAGCAGCAAATCGGAGAAACCTATAATTGAGTTAAGGGGAGTCCTAAGTTCATGGCTCATGTTAATTATTAACCCTTTTTTGGTCCAGTTTGCAGCTTCTAGATCTTTTTCTTCTATGAGAGATTTCTCTTTCAGCTCTATTTTCTCTTCTAGATTTCTCAAATATTTCCATTTTCCTTTTCTTCTGACAAAAACGCCGCTTTCTTCCGTTATTTCAAGTAGAGCTCTACCTGAAAGTTCTTCCAGAGGAAGAGTACAAAGAACTGTGAGACTTTCATTGTTTTTGAAAACTACTGTTCCAAAGGCTTTTCCACACGTTTCAAGACAGAACTTAAGAGAATTTCCAATATTTTTAAAATCAAGATTCGTTCTAAATCCTGAAAATTCTCCAGAAAGAGCTTTTTTATATCCTTTTTCTGCGAGTTCTTTTACTGATGACGAAAAAAGAGTAATATTTTCCGAAAACGGATTAGTCAGTAAAATTTCCAATTGAGCAGAAGCAAGACAGTGATTAACATCCACGCCGGTTTTTTCAAGTTCACTTTTTGCTCTTTGAGTGGTCAATTTATTCGGAGAGATCCATAAGCAATACTCTCCCTTTTCAATTCCTTGCTTAAAATAGGTAACAAGTAGTTCTGTCAATTCTTCGTCGTTATCATATACAGCAGAGATCTGGGGACTCTGCGGGGCAATTGGAAAAAGTCCGGGGTCTTCATTAATATTTTTTCTCAAAATCTCTTCCCCTGTATGTGTCTCGATAAGTGCATCTTTTATTTATAGCTCGTTTGAATGAAACATGAGATCGAATTTGCAAAGGTATAATAAGTTATATTAAGATTCTAAAGTAATTTAAAGTATTTTAAAATAATTAAGGAAATTTAGGACAACATGATTATTTTTCTGTCCATAAAATTTCGCATGTATGCTTCATTTTTCCTATATATATCCTTAGCATATACAAGAAATATACTAAACTTACATCGTTCATGATTCTCATTGGAACTTTAGTAATTGAGGTGACAAAATGTCTCCTATGTATCCCGACATCTTCTCTCATACTTATTTTCGCCTTTTTCGCTTTGAATGATCTCTATAATTTAAACCAAAATCGAGGTTGATCTGTGCCTCTTTGAGAAAACTATACTGAGAAAGGGAGAAAAAAGTTCATTGGAACCAGAAATTTCTTTCTTCCATGTTCACTACTCTCTTAAAACGGACAAGTCTCCCCATAATTGCGGTAACCCCGAAAAAATACACTATACAAGAGATGAAAATGCTAAGCAAAAGGAAAATAAATTTCATCGCAGGTATAATTAAAAGAGGCAAAGACTCATATTGTAAAATTGGCCTTCTATCGGAAAGGCGTTGGAGATATTATTTTCAGCTCACAGGTTCTTTATTCAATAGGAAAAGGGGGATTTAAGTGAAAATAACAGTATTTAGCGGGAGCCATAAAGGCAGGGAAGGAAACACTCTCATTATGGTTGAGGAATTTTTGAAAGGGGCAGAAGAAGCAGGTGCAGAAACCGAAAACATTTTCCTGATAGAAAAAAACATTGGATATTGTAGAGGAAAATTTGAGTGCTGGCTAAAAACGCCTGGAAATTGCACAATTCGAGATGATATGGATGATCTGATTCCCAGATTTATGGCTTCGGATATTGTAGTATTCGCATGCCCTGTATATTTCGATAATATTCCAGCTATTATGAAAAATTTCATAGATAGACTTGCTCCTATTCTTTTGCCTCATTTTGAAGAAGATGGTAAGGGGGAGTACCGGCACGCAAAGCGTTATGAGAAGTTTCCGAAAATCGCCGTGATATCAAACGCCGGGCTGCCGGGTAAGACAAACTTTGAGGTTGAAAGCCTTTTTTTTAAGCGGCTTGCAAGAACTTTTCATACTGAACTTATTGCCGAGATTTATAGAGGAGAAGGAGAAATTTTCAGGGGTAAAAACAATATCATGCTAAGACCTCTCCTGAATAAATATAAAAAAATGCTCAGGTGTGCAGGTAGAGAACTTGTCGAAAGCCAGAAGCTCTCTGAAAAAATAACTAAAGAACTTGAAAAATCAATTGTGCCTGCAAGCCTGTACATAAAATTCGGAAATGAAGAATGGGATCGCCTCTGTAAAGAAAATAACGTTGATTGGAAATACTGAAATGGTATATAAAATTGTAAACGGTGTATATAATCTAAATAAAATTAAAAAAGGAATAGGTCTGTTAACCTGAGTCTTCCTATAATTAACTGATAGGAGGAAAAGATATGTTCCTCCTATTGAAGCCATAGTTGTCTTTTTTTCAGTTAGCTTCCGAACTATCTTCCACAAGATCTTCCAGGCTATGTTCCATGTAAGGAGCATTGCTCCTGTTGATTAATTCCTGACAGACTTCAACCGGCCTTCCGTCCATTACAAGAGCTCCATTTTCGATTAAGATAGCCCTGTGAGCAACTTCTCGGACAAAATCCATATGGTGGCTCACAAGCACAATAGTCGTGCCAAAGCGTTCATTAATCTTTTTTAAAGAATTTGTGACATCTCTAAGGGTTACTGGATCCAGGTCTCCAAATGGCTCATCAAGCATGAGGTACTCAGGAGACGTTGCAAGGCTTAAGGCAATAAAAGCCCGAACATGTTCACCTCCGCTGATCTGATAAGGAGTTTTATCAAGAACCTCCATTGGAAGATCAAGGGCCTCAAAGACTGGCCTTGCATAAGTATCGACATCAGTTATCGGAATTGTAGGGAAAAGTTCAAAATAGACGGTGTCGTTAAGATTCAGTCCCCGCAGTGCATCAACCTTCTCTTCTTCTGGCATGTCAGGAAGGCGATATATAGTATCAAGGGTCTCGTCCGAGAGCCCCATTTCCCTAGCTTTGCCCCTTGCATATTCGATTGCCCCTAACTTTTTAATACTTAACCTGAACCGAATCTGATCCCTGACCGTAGAGTTAACAGACATCGAGAATTCCTGGTTCATAATACTCATGATCCTACGGAGCTCCATACGCTTTTCGCTATACTCGGTGATATCTACCCAGTCTCCATCGCAGAGATACTCGACGGTCCCGCTCTTTGGCTTTACAAGCCCCTCCATGAGCTTCATAAGTGTTGTTTTTCCAGCTCCTGATGATCCGATGAAAGCCAGGATTTCTCCCCTATAAACATCGAGAGAAAAATCTTTTATATTAAGGACTTCCCCCATCCTGATAATGGAATAACGTTTTGAAATTTCCTTAACCTTGATGCAAGCCTCTTTCTTTTCGGGTTCTACGAGCTCTTCTCTAGGCTTCATATCCTTAAGGAAGTTTTTAAGTACCCAGGAAGGTTCTCCATCGGCTGCAATTTTCCCATTTTCAAGGAAGATTAGCCTATCGGCAAGATAAGCATGAATTTCCGGAAGGTGAGAGACTACTATAATTGGGATATTTAACTTTGTTTTCAGGCTTTTTATTACGTCAAGAACCTCTTGTTTTGTATCCGGCCCGGTCATTGTAACGGGCTCATCGAGGAGAAGGAGTTTTGGTTTTGCGGCAAGCTGCCTTGCCATGACAACTCTCTGTTTTTCCCCCCCGCTCAAAAGATTGGTAGAATGAAGAGCCTTATTCTCCAGGCCCACAAGTTTTAGATATTCCATTGCTTCTTTAAAGAGATCGTCGTAATCATTAGTTACACTGTGCGGAAGATGTTCATTTTGTGGAAGAGCTTCGTGGCCTACTCGAAGATAATTTAGCTTTCGTATAACATTTTCAATCGCAGGTCCGTTCCAGAGCCCGAAGTTTCGCTGGAGATGTATTGCGCTTACGCTTTTGAGAAATTTTTCCCCTTTAATTCCTGAAGCAGGAGTTATAACTTCTCCATCTACTTCTATAGTTCCCTCCTGAAAGGGCTCTACTCCTCGAATAACGCGCAACAGTGTAGATTTTCCACTTCCACTTCGACCTGTAATTCCAAGAATTTCTCCATCCTCCACCATGAGGTCGATATGGTCCAGCACTCTTATCTTTTCGGAACGTACCTCATAATCTTTAACCAGGTTGGAAACTTTGAGCATAATCATACCTCTTAGTGTGATCGCAAATTAACGCTGGACCCGAAATCCATTCTGCAATTGTACCGATCTTTATGTGGTAATTTTTTTCTTTCGCAGCATTTTTCGGACCCTTTGAGCCAGTACAACTTATAATAAAATAGGAGTCAAATATTACCTTCTAACTATTTATTACAATCGGCTACTGTGATTTGGATTGTAATAGTATAAAAATTATCTATGAATTCAAAATTTTCTAGGACATAGTATATGTCAAATTTACAAATATATAAGGAGTTTTTCTAGCCTGAAAAAAATTACTTATTATTTGATTTCGCAACTTATGATCTTAAGGAAAATTTGATAACGTAACTTCATTTTGGTTAGGCGTTAAGAAAGCCCACACTCAACAAGATATACCCTAAAAAATAAAAATATTAAAAACAGTGAAATAAACTAATATTTTCTTAAAAGCAGGCAGCACAGCCTGAATCTTTCTTTTCAGGTTTCATCTTTTTATGGCTGATACAAGTTCAGCTACCTTTGCAGTAATATCCTCTACCTCTTCAACAACGGTGCCAGTAACTATCATATCAGCACCTGCAGAAGCGCAGAGTTTTGCAGCTTTTGCATCCCTGATCCCACCGCCAACAATAAGTTTGTTTTCCCCGAGAACCTTTTTCACAGCTCCTATCATCTCAGGACTAACAGGCACGTCGGCTCCAGACCCGGCTTCAAGGTAGGTATAATGCATGCCAAGGTATTTGCCTGCAAGGGCATATACTGTTGCAATCTCAGGCTTCTTTCTGGGAATTAGTTTTGCGTCCCCTACCCAGCCGACCGTTCCTCCAGGTTCGACTATTAGGTATGCCATGGAGATAGGTTCTATCCGGCTCTGGTATACAAGCGGAGCTCCCAGCACCTGGTTTGTGATCACATACCCTAGATCTCTTGAGTTAAGGAGGCTCATGAAAAATACGGCATCTGCATACCTGCTAAGCCCGGCTGAACTTCCCGGGAAAAGGATGGTTGGAACATCTACCGCTTCTTTTATTTTTATGACGGTTTCATCAAGCAGGGTTCCCGACGCCCCGGTTGAGCCCCCTATCATGATGGCGTCGGTTCCCCCCTTAACTGCTGCAAGGGCGATTTCGGCGGCTCGTTCAGGCGTTTGGGAAGCAGGATCAATAAGAGTAAGATGAACTTTTCCTTCCTGATCAATGATTTTCTGAAGGTGTGCTTCCACCTGCAAAAAAGATCATGCTCCCTTGGATTCCTTAGATTTAACTCGAAGAGCACTGTAGCCACATTTTCTGCAGCGAGTTGCTCTTATTGCATTCCTTGCATTACATTTCATGCAAATTTTTTTATTTAATAATCTTTCTTCTGCTTCTGGAAAACGACCCATTTTTGTCACCTGCTATTATTTTTCGATATTGATAAGGTATATAGCCCGCTTAATGGATGTTAAGGGATATAACGTTTTTCATCAAAAAAGTCAGCTTTTTATTGAGTTTGCAAGCCTCTTTTCGTTTATTTTTTGAATAATCATCGTTTTTCCGGTTGTCTTGCAAAAAATCTGACTCTTTTTATAATGTCATTAAAAACCTTCACAATTCGGAAAGTTAATCATTCTTACACCCAGAAAAATGGCATATAATAGTAACAATTATAGCCTCAAAGTGCGAGAATAAAATTTTTGCAACACAACCGTTTTTCCTACCCCATCGGCTCAAAGCTTATTTATTGGTTACGTTGTTTATTCTCTGTTCTGTATGCTTAAACCATAAGTGAAACTTTAATTTAGTTGACATTGGACTGTGGCAAAGTTAACATTGAAATTATATAACGCTGATAATCAGTCAAAGCTAAAATGTTATTTAAAACTAAAGCGTTATTTAAAGCTAAAACAGCCAGGTCCTAAGTATAATTTCAGGATTAATTTAATTCACTCCATGACGAATTTATTCTTTAAGGTTTATTTAACTCTTTATCTTATAAATGGTGATTTATGTGGCGATTCATCCTATAGACTACCGATATGGTACAGCAGAAATGAAACATGTGTGGAGCCAGGAGAATAGACTTGCTAAGATCTTACAGACCGAGGCAGCCCTTGCCCGCGCCGAGGCGGATATGGGTTTGATTCCTGCAGACGCTGCTGAAATTATATCTCAAAGTATATCTTGTGTAAAAGCCCAGAGGGTTGACGAAATTGAAGCCGAGATCCACCATGATATGATGGCTGTGGTTGTTGCGATTTCTGAACAATGTAAAGGTGACGCTGGAAAATGGGTACATTTTGGAGCTACTTCAAATGATATCCTTGACACGGCAACAGCTCTCCAGATTAAGGACTCAATCGAGATTCTGGAAGATAAACTCAAAAATCTGCTTAGGGTTCTGGTTAACCAGGCCGAAGCCAACAAGCAAACTGTCTGTTGCGGAAGAACTCATGGGCAGATCGGCGTTCCAACAACATACGGACTGCGTTTTGCTATCTGGGCTTCGGAGATCTCAAGGCATCTGGATCGTCTCCACCAGCTTACTCCAAGAGCGACAGTAGGACAGATGACGGGAGCAGTCGGAACCCAGGCTGCATTTGGGAAAGCTGGGATCCTTATCCAGAAACTCACCATGCAACACCTTGGAATCGGGGCTGTAGATGTTTCCAATCAAATAATTCAGAGAGATAGACACGCAGAATTTGTAATGTGGATGGCGAATACGGTCACGACTCTGGATAAGATTGGTATCGAAATTCGGACTCTTCAGCGTAGTGAAATTGCTGAGATTGAGGAAAGTTTTGGGAAAAAACAAGTTGGCTCATCGACTATGCCTCATAAGCGCAATCCAATAAAATCTGAGCAAATCTGCGGGCTTGCAAGGATTGTAAGAGCTATGGTTGAGCCTGAACTTCTTAACAATACCCTATGGGATGAAAGAGATCTGACCAATTCTTCCTCTGAGAGGGTAGTTTTCCCTGAAGCCTGCGTACTTACAGATCACATTCTTAAGCTCGGGATAAATGTGATTGAAAGTCTAAGATTCTATCCTGAAAATATTCGGAGGAATCTGGAGTTGCTCAGGGGTCTCAATATGGGTGAGGCTGTAATGATCGAGCTTGCAAAAAGAGGAGTAGGCAGACAGGAAGCCCATGAGCTTGTGCGGACTGCAGCAATGAAGGCTCATGATACAGGACAGCATTTCAAAAATGTACTTCTGGATAATCCTGATGTTGCAAGATATCTAACCGCTATGGATATAGAGAGTCTCGTAAACCCCGATAAATATATAGGGACTGCAGTGGAACAGGTTGAAGTACTTGTCGCAAAACTTCGTGAGACTTACTCTCTCTAATTTTTCTTTTTTTTAAATTTGTTGTTAGAAGGTTAGGTAGATACCCTCTACTATAAAAACAGTTTTTGCGAAAAAAGGGAAGCTGCAAGCATCTTATTCACTTATTCATGCAATTAAATATAAATATTTATATCCGATGAGACACATTTTCTCAAAAAGACCTTGTCAAAAGTTTTGTCCCAAATGGGTGATGAGGCATCTAATATTGACTTTTTATATATGGTCTAATAAAAAGCTAAATGTAATAGATAGTTTATGGTGTGAAAGTGGATTAGATGCCTCATAATTTCCTATGATAAGGTTATTTATAAAATTTATGTTTATTTATATGTACAACTTGTGGCAGATGAATTGATATAAGTCACAGGAAAATACCTTTCAGATTCAAAACCTCTTTTCGTTACAGATGGATTAAAATTCTATGCTGAATCTCTTTTGAAAAAATATGAATATTGATGGAGTTTCCTAAAACAGGTAAAAGAGGAAGACCTAAGAAGCCAGCGTTATTACCAAGCAAAGATTTAAAGTGGGTTCAGGTTTTCAAAAATAAGCAAGGAAAGAAGCTCCAAACCGTTGAGAGAAGAGTTATCTTTGGTTAAAACATAGATCAAAGTGAAATTTCAACGAATTTACTTGAAAGACAAAATTTAAATTTTAGACAGGACAATAATAGAATTTCATGAAAAACAATAGAATTTTCAAAGAAGTTTAGGACTTGTATACTCAAATAAGGGTCTATCGTGTCCATTTTAACTTTTACAGGAATCATAGAGGATTAACAAGAGATAAAAAATATAGAGATTCAAGAAAAAAGCACCTGCACAGGAATCTGGAATTACAAAAAATGGGCATTCATAGAATAATTAAACTACAGGCATATTAAAATGTCAACTAATTTACAAGGGAACACCTAAAAACATGTAAAGCTTTAAATTCTCTAAATAGGAAATTAAACTGTGTAAACAAAGAACTAAAATATATAAATAAAGACTTAATTGTAGATAAATAAAGAGTTAAAGTCGATGAAATGAAACAACGAAAACTTGAAATGCTACTTGAGGAATTGGAAAACTTCTCCAGCCCTGAACTTGAGCTGGAGCAGTACCAGACACCTTCTCTTTTAGCTGCAGAAATTCTTCACTTTGCTTATATGCAGGGAGATCTTGATGACTCGGCGCAGGATCTGGGTTGCGGTACTGGAATCCTTGCAATAGGGGCGAAGCTTCTGGGAACGAAAACGGTTATTGGGTACGATGCGGATCAAAAAGCCCTTGAGATTGCAAAAAAAAATGCCCGAAAACTTGGAGCAGAAGTCGAGTTTGTATTATCGGACATTACAGGCATCACAAACCACGTAAAAACAACGGTTATGAATCCTCCTTTCGGGGCAAGAGTTAAAGGCAGAGACAGACCTTTTCTTTCGTCAGCATTAAGAACAAGTGAAGTTATATATTCAATTCACAACCGAGGAAGCCTTGCTTTTATCCAAAAGTTCATTAAGCCCGCAGTCATTACACACTCTTACGTCGCGAAATTCCCTTTAAAACGAACCTTTGATTTCCATAAAAAAGAAAGAGAGGTTATTGAGGTCGAGATCTACAGGATCAAGGTTTCCGGATAATCCAGAAACAACTACCGTTTAAGATATCAAATTCTATAGCGACAGTGTCAGGGCTTTACCTAAAGGCAAGCGATAACACTGCTAATAACAAGATGCCTGTGTATTCTCAAATTATACAGTGCATCAATAGGGTAAAAATGGCAGATAATACGAACCTTAATAATTTATCCTATTTGGAAGTTGATTATAGGTTGATTGAACGGCTGCCAGTGTTTGATTGAATAATTGCCAGTATTCTAATTATTGATATTTACTGCAATTATGAATTATATTAATTACTAACGATTATTCAAATGAGGGATCATGATTAGAATTAGAAAAACTAAAACTACGAGAAAGAAATTGACTGGCCCGAGCGAAGTAAAGCCAGTTACCGAAAAGGTAACTCAAATTGCTTCAGAGAGTAGGGATCAATTTAAAGGTCAATCGAGAGATCAGTTTAAGACCCAACAGGTCCACCCCAGGGAGCAATCTATAGATCAATATAAGAAGAGCCAATCGAGAGATAGCTTCAGGGGACATTCTAGAGATCAATTTAAGAGTCAGCCCAGGGATCAATCCAAAGACCAGTTCCGGGGAAACCAAAGTCAAAAAAGAAGGTTCCCTTACCAGAAAAAAGGCTCTCGGGAAAGGACATACATACCTGAATCTAAAATCCCCTACAAAGTCGAGACCCCTGAAGAAGAGCTTGAAAAAGGAGGCTTTGTTCTCCCTGGAGAACTCGTTGGAACTACAGAAGAGTTCAAATCTGGAGAAGGAACAACCGTATCTTGCGGAGATATTTACTCTACAGCCACTGGCAACGTAATCATTGATAGGAAAGCAAGGGTAGTCTCTGTCAGGCCAAGTACGCTCACTCCGAATATTCTTAAAGTAGGATATATTGTATACGGAAAGATAACTGACGTGCGCGAATCCGGGGCAATGGTGGAAGTTGCAGGAATTGAAGGAAAAGAAAACAGGGAAATTGTCAATGTGCGCCCTGGAGACGTCCATGTGTCGAATGTGCGGGACTCTTATGTTAAGAGACTCTCAGACGAATTAAGACCTTTTGATATAATCAGGGCCAGAGTTATCGATGCTGAGAGAATGCGCCTGACAACAGCTGAAGATTCCCTGGGAGTTGTAAAAGCCTACTGCTCAAATTGCAGAGGAGAACTCGTGCTCGAAGGGAAAAAGCTTAAATGCCCTGTCTGCAATATGACTGAAACTCGCAAGATCTCAACCGAGTACGGGAAAGGAATTCAATAATCTCTTTCTCCCTTTAGGTATGGGTTTCTGCACAATAGATTATCAGTAGATTATAATACTCACCATTCACAGGTGATTACCAATGGAACTGAACATTCTTTCCAAAACAGACAACGAGCTTGAAGTCGAGCTCAAAGGCGAGACACATACCCTTCTCAATATGCTTAAGGACCTTCTGATTAGAGATGAAAGGGTTGAAATTGCCTTTTATGATATGAAATATGTAAGTATCAGTGATCCGATTCTTTACATCAAAACTGATGGTACGAATCCTATTGAGGTTTTAAAGGACGCTGCTTCGAAAATAATTACTCAGTGTGACGAATTTACTGATGTATTTAGCAAGGCAGTAAACGCCTGAATTGTCTGAAAAACAGCTGCACAGCGTCTTTTTAAAGACGTTTTGCTTCCTTATTTCAACGAACCGGAATCTTCTATATAGGAAGTTCCAGATCGTTGTTTGAGTGAGCTTTTGCTATCCTTAAGTCTTATGAATTTTTGGAATACTTTTTTATGAGTTCTATGCGTACTCAGGGTAAATAAGAAATCTTAAACGCAAAATTAGGCTAAAAGCATTAAACTGGATATAAATAATGCCGGTTCTTTTTAGTTTAAGATTATCCTGTGCTTGCAACTTAAAAATTATAATTTAATCTGTAGTTAACTAATCTGTAACTAATATTGAGGTATGAAAGAAAATGAAGCTTGGTGACTCATCCCTTCAGAAGTTTGGTTTTATAAAACGAGAGACTCTGGGCAGCATAAATATCGACCCTCTTCAGACAGGTGGGCTTTTGACCGAAGCTGCGAAACAGGCTCTTGTAGAATGGGGAGACGGGTATTCAGTATGCGATTTTTGCGGAGGGGTTCTTGATCAAATAAAAAAGCCTCCTATTTATGATTTTGTACACAAAGCTCTTCCCGAGTTCCTTGGCTGTGATGAAGCAAGGGTCACAAACGGGGCACGGGAATCCAAGTTTGCTGTCATGCATTCTATTGGAAAGCCAGGCGACTGGATTGTGCTTGACGGGCTTGCTCATTACTCTTCATATGTTGCAGCCGAAAGAGCAGGCCTGAACATCAAAGCCGTACCACATTCAGGCAGCCCTGATTATCACCTTAACCCTGAAGGATATGCCACGGCAATCGAAGAGGTTACACAGGAAAGTGGAAAACCACCTGCTCTTGCACTTGTAACTTATCCGGACGGAAACTATGGAAACCTTCCAGACGCAGGAAAGATAGCTTCTGTATGCCACGAATACGATGTTCCTCTCCTTCTGAATGGTGCATATGCAGTCGGAAGAATGCCGGTATCTGCAAAAGAAATTGGTGCCGACTTTATTGTAGGCAGCGGGCATAAGTCAATGGCTGCGTCAGGGCCTGTCGGAGTACTTGGAGTAAGTGATGAATATGTTCCTCTCGTGTTCAGGAAATCCAAACACAGTAAGGTAAAAGAAGTTGAGCTTCTAGGATGTACTGCAAGGGGTGCTACGGTTATGACCCTTATTGCTTCTTTCCCTGATGTGGTAAAACGTGTTCGGAACTGGGATCAGGAGGTCGAAAATGCTCGCTGGTTCTCGGCAAGGCTTGAGGAAATGGGCTTTATCCAGCGCGGGCAGAAACCCCATTCTCATGACCTTATGTTTTTCGAAGCTCCACGTTTCTATGAGATCTCCGAGAAAGTCAAGAACGGAAGATACTTCCTCTACAAGGAACTTAAAGAACGTAATGTTCACGGCATCAAGTCCGGGCTCACCAAATATTTCAAACTCAGCACTTTCGGGCTTGGGAGGGAAAAGCTGGAAGCTGTTGCTGATGCCTTTGAGGATATACTGAAAAAATATGAGGATATTTAAGGTCATTTAAGCAGATAGAGATTTAACATACGGGGGAATAGGCTCAGGTTCGCGATTCTGAGTCTGAATTTCCCCTTATTTTGAATCAAATATTAAAAGATATTGAAGTCGGAAAGATATGTCTTTGGAATCAATTTGTTAAATTTGTTACTGGGCTTATTAAGCTAATCTATTTATAAGCTCATATGCGAAATATAGCTATTGAAGTAACTACTTTTATTTTCTTAGCTCTACATTTTCTATATATCCTTCTCCCCTGGGAGTCAGGACATGATATGTGACCCCTTTGCTTTCCTCTTTTTCAATACAGAGTGTACTTTCCAGCATATTAAGGTTGTAACTCGCCTGGGAATCCGTGAGCTTGAGTTCGGCTTTAATCTCTTCCAGCGACTTTTTATGCTCTACTAGGGTTTTGAGAATGTTTCTCCTGACTGGGTTCTGCAGCGCATTAAGGCAAGTCTTGTGGTCTTCGGTCATATCCTCTTTCATTTTGCCTTCGCGCTTCATTTTTGAAACCCATTCTTTTTTTCGTTTCGCAGCTTCCTCGGGAGTCATATATGATCATTAATATATTGTCCTCAGCATCTAAATAATTTTGTGAAAAACAAAAAAATTGTAACCTTATGTTGGTTCAGTTAAAAACAGAATTATTTTCAACCTTCTGCCATGATAAAGTCTATTTTTCCTTATATAGTCTAGAACTTACGTAGAAACGGAAAAAGACTTAATGTTTAAACCTTTAACTACCAAAAATATAAATTTTAACCACAGTAGGCTATTATCTGTGATTAAATACCCAGGCAGTTTATGCCTTTTGATGAGTTAAATAGCATGAATCACCTAATTATTGTGAGAATTTAATTATTGTGGAGGGGTATACTTGGAAGACAATAGTGGAGATATGTTTAAGCATAAACTTGGTAAGTGGGTTCTAAGCATAGATGAATGTGCATTTATGGATCTGACCGAGATTGGAAAAAATAAATCTATGCGTCAATATCTAATGGAGTCAATTGATAAATGGGTAAACAAAAAAGAGCCACTCATACCAGATGAATTTATTTTGGAAATGTGCGACTTTATTAAAAGCGAAAATGAGGTTCTTTATGACCGTCTGGTGAAAAAATGCGCTCTAAAAGGAATAAGCATAGGTGAAGGTATATTTGAATCACTGAGTCTTTTAAATTGTGGAATGATAAGTGCACAGGAGTGCAGACAGTATGGGGATGACTTCTCTGATGTTTGATGTGTCTATCGTATTTTTTCACTCTCTCGAGTAAAGTAGGACTACGTAGTTGAATTGAAAAATCAATAAAGTCAAACCATCTACCGTCTAAAAACTCAAATATGAACACAATATCTAGCCTTGATTTTGTACTTCAAGTACGTAAGTCCTAATACATTTCGTGTAAAAAGTTAAATCAGGTGCAACAGTGAAATTTAGCAATGAAATTTCTTTGCTGCTCACCTGTTTTTCTTTTTTCAGTAAAATTTTCTTTTGTGATATCTTTGCAGTTTCACTGAAGAATTTTCTTACTTGAAATTCTTGAGGGCTTTGAAATCCAGGGTTGCAAAGTAATCCTCAATAGTTTCTGGTCTCCTTATCTGCACAACGCTTCCGTCTTTTCTGAGAAGGAGTTCGGCAGAACGGAGTTTTCCGTTATAATTGAAGCCCATAGCATGTCCGTGAGCTCCGGTATCGTGTATCACAAGGATATCTCCTACTTCTATTTCTGGAAGCGGCCTATCGATTGCGAACTTGTCATTGTTTTCGCAGAGAGAACCAGTAATATCATACTTGTGGACAGGAACCTCTTTTTCCTTTCCGAGCACGCTTATATGGTGATAGGCCCCGTAAATGCCCGGACGCATTAGGTTGGCCATACAGGAATCCATCCCTACATAGTCCTTGTAAGTATGTTTGAGATGCCTTACCTGAGAAATCATATAACCATAGGGACCCGTGATTACACGGCCGCATTCAAGGAAGACTTTGAGTGGATAAAGTCCATTAGCTGTGATTGTAGTTTCGTAAGCTTCTTTGGTACCTTTTGCCACAGCTTCAAAAGAAACCGATTCTTCATTTGGTCTGTAGGGGATACCTATGCCTCCACCGAGGTTCACAAATTCGAACCTTATATTTAGTTCTTTTGAGATTTCAACTATGAGTTCGAAGAGAATTCTTGCGGTTTCCACAAAGTAATCTGGATTTAATTCATTCGAGGCCACCATTGTATGCATTCCGAAACGCTTTATTCCCTTGTCCCTGAGCATACGATATCCTTCAAAAAGCTGGTCTCTGGTAAAGCCGTACTTTGCTTCTTCCGGCTTTCCGATGATAGCATTTCCTCCTTTAAGTGGGCCAGGATTGTATCTGAAGCAGACAATCTCCGGAAGTCCTGCATGCTTCTCAAGGTAGTCAATATGGTTTATGTCATCAAGGTTTATGTATGCTCCAAGCTCCTTTGCCTTTACAAACTCTTCAGCAGGAGTGTCGTTTGAACTGAACATTATATCTTTCCCAGTCATTCCTGCTTTCTCGGCAAGAATTAGCTCGGGCAAAGAACTGCAGTCCGCGCCGAAACCTTCTTCTTTCAGGATTTTTAGAATAAAGGGGTTTGGAAGAGCTTTTACGGCAAAGAACTCTTTAAAGCCGGGAACTTCCCTAAAAGCTGCTTTCATTCTCCGCGCATTTTCCAAAATGGCTTTTTCATCGTAGATATGAAACGGGGTGGGGTATTTTTTTATTATTTCCTGAATTTCGTCTTTGGTGAAGGGAAGTTCCTTTGAAACCATATTATTACCTTTTATTGATTTCTGTTTAATGGGATTTGTATCAAATTGAACTTTTACTCCTTTATTATTGTTTCGCAACCCGAGTCCCGTCTCGGGAGGATGGTGCCCTTTTCGCTGCGCTCAAGAGGGCTGTATTATAATAAAGATGTTTCTTTGAGTTAAGAAGGATAATTTAAAGGATAAAACATACTGATTTTCAACTTGATCAGAGACTTATTTATTCGAATTTCATTTTAGTTCCGTGTTGCAACCCTTTTTCAAATATGCTTTTGACTGTAACCCTCCCCGACGAAAAGCTTTACCACAAGCCTTTTCAAAAAAGGCTTGAGCGAAAACCTCAACAACGCCGTGGTCGGTGTGATCAACCGGCGCAACGGTTGTGGCACAACGGTTGTGAGACACCCAGATTATGGTTTGAGTTTTTTGAAAACTTCTTTAAGCCTGGAGTAAGGATAAGTGTTTACAACGTTTTCTTTTTCGAGCCAGCCCCGTCGCGCCTGTCCAAGCCCGTATCGCATGAGGGTAAGACCCTTAGTAGAATGACTGTCGGTGGAGATACAGAATTTAAGGCCAAAGTTCTTTGCACGAAGGATAAGCTCATCATTAAGGTCAAGTCTTGAAGGCTGGCTGTTGATCTCAATCACTTTTCCGTTTGCAGCGGCAGCTTCAAAAACCTTTTCAAAATTGACGGCATAAGCCTCTCTTCTCCCAAACAGCCTGCCTGAGGGATGGGCAAGGATATCAAGATACCTGTTCTCCAGAGCAGTGACAATCCTTTCGGTCATCTTTCTTTCAGGTAACGCAAAACTGGAATGTATGGCTCCTACTACAATATCAAGTTCTTTGAGAACTTCATCCGGATAGTCCAGGCTTCCATCTCTCAGGATATCAACTTCCGATCCTTTGAGAATTTTTATCCTGAATTGTTTTGAGAGTTCGCCAATTTCTTTCCACTGAGCTTTTAATTTTTCGATTTCCAAGCCATTGGCAACCTTCTGGGAACGAGAATGATCGGTTACTGCGATATACTCATAACCAAGAGCTTCTACTTTTCCGATCATGGTTTTAAGGCTATCTTTTCCTTCACTATAAGTTGTATGCATATGGAGATCTCCCCGGAGATCGCCTGCTTCTATTAGTTTGGGAAGGGCATTTTTTCCAGCAGCTTTAATTTCTCCACGGTTTTCCCGAAGCTCGGGTGGGACATAAGCAAGGCCAAGCCTGTCATAAATATCTTCTTCATTACTGCCTGCTATTTGTTTTCCTGATTCTTTTAAATATAGTCCGTATTCAGAAAGTTTGTAACCATTTTTTATGGCGATATTTCTAAGTTCGATGTTATGCTCCTTTGAGCCTGTAAAATACTGAAGAGCGGCTCCGTAACTTTCAGGAGGAACTACTCTAAGGTCAATAGCTGTCCCTTCTTTCAGAATTACACTGCTTTTTGTGCTACCTTTTAAGATAACCTGCTCGACGTCCGGAAGGGAGACAAAACAATCCATTACCTTCAAAGCTTCTCCTTTCTCAGCTTCTGCCAGGATATCAATATCCCCTATTGTCTCTTTCAACCTGCGAAGCGAGCCTGTGTAAATTATCTTCGAGAGATCCACTTTGGAGGCTGTACTTTCACATTGAGCTTTTAATGACGATATTACATCGTCTGCAAGTGGAAGTGCCTTCCCGAGAGCTATCCGGGCATGGCTTTTATCATACTGTTCAATTGCCCTTGCCAAATTTTTCTCACTTTTTTCTCCAAATCCTTCTAGCCTCCTGAGTCGGTGGGCAGTGATCGCGTTTTTAAGGTCTGAAAGGGTCCTTATCCCAAGGGCATTGAAAAGCTTTTTTATTTTCTTTGCCCCAAGCCCTCGAATTTCCATCAGTTCCGCGGTGTCTGAAGGAGCTTTTTCTTTAAGCTCTTCAAATTTCTCCACCTTTCCGGTTTCCAGATATTCGGCAATATGATCGGCAATGGACTCTCCTATACCTGGAATTTTGGTCAGCCCTACTTTCCCTTCTCTAGCATAGATTTTTTCTATGGCTTCTCCAAGGTTTTCTATCATCTGAGCTGCTTTCCGATAAGCTCGTGGTTTCCACTCAACTTGCTGGTACTCAAGAATATCAGCAGCTTCATAAAATAACTCGGCAACCTCACGATTTCTCAAGTGCTTTCACTGCCCCTTATATTTTATTTCCCCTTTTCCTTCTTCTGCGTCTTTTTTCTCTACTTCTTTATTTCCTTTGAGCACAAATTTTTAAATGCCTATGACTTCCTTCAAATTTCGGATTTCTTTAACTATAGTGATATCATAATGTCCTTTATCGTAACTTATGCTTAAAAAGCGAGGAAAGCGCAGAGCAAGCTTATCTCCTACTCCCAGTGCCCTACTGCCAAAAGCAAGTCCCATAAAAGCAAGTCCCATGCTCCCGAGAAAAAGGTATGCACTTTCCTTAACTTTCTTTATTTCCAATTCCTAGAAAAAATTAGCAATCTTCCTGACGATTTCCTTAGATTTCCTTATGATATGTTATCTTTTCAAATTCTTCAAAAAGCTCCGTAAGCTCTATGAACTGAAACATTGTCCACTCCCCCAAAAACGCTTTGAAATTTTTCCTTATACTATCATTCAATTCGCAGGTCTTTATCGCTTTGCACCCTCAAATTTCAGAAACGGTTTTTTCCTCTTTCTCTACATAAAACAGTTATCTACGCCATTACCTCTTCGTCACCGAAACCTTTAATATCTAAAAGATGCATGAGAAGAATACATAGCACTTCTTTACAACCTTATGCGACTGTGGTTTAGTGGCTATGACCTGAGCTTCCCAAGCTTAGAACCCGGGTTCGAATCCCGGCAGTCGCATAGAAAATCACTAAAATTAAGCCTTTTTTAAAAGTTTTTAATTTAAAATTACGATCTACTTATATTTCTTTTTAAACTTAAATTTTTTAAAAATATTATGCTTGGGTGTTTTGTGCTTTTCATCACTAGTTCTGTTTCATAAATGTTTTGAAAAGTCTTTAGTAAAATCTCTTCGGGAACTTTTTTCTTCAGCCGGATTTTCTGCTGAGATGTATCCTACTGAGGTCTTCCTTAGCTTCGATCTTCGAATAATTAAAGTAAAACTAGAATTTGAGATCAGCCTTGATCAATGAGTTTCCCTATAAATTAAAAAAGACGGATAAACACAAATTGAAACTATCTGTGTTTATATATGTTTATCCGGGTTTATTGAAAAAACATTAGGTATCGATGCACTAGGTTCTTATTTGTGCTCTACAAGAGGTAGATAATCCGAATATTTGCTATTTGTTATGTTAGTATATGGGGAGTCAGCAATGCCATCTCCATCTTTATCTACTGAAGTTTGGGAAAATCCGGTACCATCAGGTTTTCCCCAGAAGTTACCTCCAATATACGATCTACCAACAATGTTAGTGCCTGCGGTTTTCGTAGTGTTATAAGAATTTCCTTTACCGTTATTAATGATCATTTTGGCATTATTAAAGTAATTATTGAAAATGTGGTTTTCATCGCTTCTAGAGCATATGAAGAATCCATAAACACTATTGTTTTGAACAGTGTTGCTCGAGAGTGTATTGCCATCAGAGTTCCCAAAATAGACTCCTCTGCTATTGTTAGAAGCCGTATTTTCTGAGATATTATTATACTCTGAACTCTGAATCGCGATTCCGTACTCTCCGCCATCAGTAACTGTATTGTTTGAAATCATATTTCCTTTGGAGTATAAGGTATAAATTCCAAGTCCATTATTCAAAAGTTTGTTGTTCTCAATTGTACAGTTATTACATGAAGACAGATAGACTCCTGCGTGTCTGGAGTCTGTAGCTCCAAGAATTTTAAAGCCACTAATAGTTACATTGTCTGCTTTCAGGAGAAATACGTTGTCATTTGGATTTCCGGCTTGAATTATTGTATCATCAGGATTTCCAGATGCTGACCTGATTGTGAGATTATCTTTAGTTATTTTGATATTTTCTGTATATGTCCCAGGGTTTACGGTAATTACATCGCCTGAGGTTGAGTTATTTACAGCGTTTTGAATCGAATCACCTGGCTGGACTGAGATCTCAGCCGCAGCTCCGATACTAGATATTGATACTAAAATAAGAAGAACTGCTAATAAGTTAGCTAATTTGCTTATTCTAAAGCCTCCCTTTATTTAGGAAAGTTCTGGTGGAACTTTAATTAATTTAGTGAATATTTACGATCGATGATCATGCTAATTCACATATGTAAACGTATTGCTCTGATCAAAAAAAAATTCTGTTTATTCTCCATTCTTTAATTCAGTTTTCAAAATTAAGTTATGAATGAAAATTGAAAAAATCACTCGATTTTGTATCAGAAACCTTTCCCGTTACGTAAGAGCGCAAATTGGCATTATCTTAACGAAGGAGTGGGCAAGTTTAAAAAAGATTGTGACTTCTTTATAGAAGCACAACAAAAATAGATTTACGGGCGACTTGCTCAAGTCTAGCTAGAATTTTCTAACTTTTCTAAGGTTATTTATGCCCATGTTTACGTAAATATTGAGCCAAAAAATCCAGAATTGTAATTCTTTCCTGAACTATGCATCTATCTTGGAATCGTGTTACTATTGTCCCTCCTGATTTATTGAGATACAAATCGTCGATTTAAACACAGGAAAGCTCCTCAAGTAAAATCTTTTTCCTATAGCTCATGCCCTGAAATATCGCTACAAGGTCTCCTTTATCGTCAGTTATATTTACAGTATATGTCGAGATTTTAGGGTTTATTGACGTTTCTTTTGCCTCGGCTGTGAGATTTTTGCCTGTTGCAGCTTTCACAAAAGAAATATTTGCATTAATAGCAACGGTAACGTTTCCGTACGCGTTTGATGCTGCAGCAAAAGTAAGATCTGCAAGGGTAAATATTGCGCCTCCCTGAACGGTTTTAAGGGCATTAAGGTGCTTTTCTTCTATATTCATGATGGCTTTTGCATATCCTGGAGAAACTTCTAGAAGTTCGATTCCTGAGATTGCAGCGAAATTATCATTCTTAAAAAATTCTTTAATATTTTCCATATAATAACTCCGGTTATTGTCAGTAAAGTCATGCTCTATTCTTCATGTTTTTAATTAAAGTTATTCTCCTGAATGTAAACTTGCTTCTGAATCTTCCATTTTTCAAAGGTTTAATTCTTGCTGAATCCCTAATTTAATCATCCAAATCCTTTTGAATACTAAAAACAATTCTTTCCAAGGGTTGAATTGGAGAAAGATAAATTATTCTGGGAGGCAGTTGTCAAAAGGGCTTCCCAGGTTATTATTAAGCCTATTTTTGTTTATGGCAGTGTTTTTTCTTTCTGCTGGCCGAATCGACCTACCCAGAGCATGGTTTTTCTTTGGCCTTTATTTTATCTCGTTGCTCTTCAATATGGTTATTTTCCTCAAGTTCAATCCTGAGATCATAATAGCACGGAGTGAAATGAAATGGGGAGAAATGAAGTGGTGGGATAAGCTGTTTGCAGTGTTCTATATCATGTTTCTTTTCATAATTTTTATTGTATGTGGGCTCGATGTGGGAAGGTTCCAGTTTTCAAGTCTCAGGATGGAGTTTTTGGCTGTTGGCGTAGTAATTTTCGTCGTGGGATGGGGTTTTGTAACGTGGGCAATTGTCGAAAACAAGTTTTTTGAAACTACAGTTCGCATCCAAAAGGAGAAGGATCATAGAGTTGTTACCACAGGGCCTTATGCTATCGTTAGGCATCATGGCTATGTCTGTATGATACTGTTTTACGGTTGCACCCCGTTCATAATTGGTTCTTTTTATGGGCTGATCCCTGCATTGTTACTCGTTATTGCTCTTATTTTCCGCACATATTTCGAAGACAGAATACTCTATGAGGAGCTTTCAGGATATAGAGAATATACGAAGAAGACAAGGTACCGGCTTGTGCATTTATCTGGTGAGGAATGAACCTAGAAAAATCAAAATACGTAAAAAGTCCATCCTAAAACTAATTTTCTTCTCAACTAGTAGTAAGTTTCATAACTATTTTCATGATCAGATATTCGATTATTATTCAGAACATAAAATTCAGGGAAGCAATTTTGAGTTTTGGAACAAGATTTAAATTGTGGCAGACAATTACTTCTAAAACGCCGTCGGATCCTTAAAACCAGACTAGTCTTCATAGTTAATAGAGATTAATTATTTATAAGCTAGTAGTTTATTATTTAACTGATTTGTATTAAATTACTTTTTATTTAATCAAATATATCATCGATCGGATGGTCGAGCTCGTATACGGGGGGTAAAGAATGAAAATGAAATTAATAGTTTCTCTGTTAGCGTTATGCCTAACTTTATCTATTATGTCTGTGCAAGCGCAGACTGACAAGGATACGTTAGGAAACATGGAAGACATGAGTGCAATCGTGACCGGAAATATAGCTGAAACCATCACCTGCAACATGACCGGAAACGCGGCTATAGTCGGTATGGACAATGTAAGCGGAAAAATGGAGAACATGACTGGAGCCCGGATTGAAAACATGACAGGAAACCAAACTGGGGCCATGACCGAAAAAATGGGGAACATGACTAGACCCATGACATTTAATGTGGTCGGAAAGGTAATCATAGTCAAAGACATGGGCAATATGACCGAAAAAGCGCTTATAATCGGCAAAATGGATAATATGCCCGGAAAAGTGGTTATGTTCGGAAAAATGAGTACAATGGGCGGAATGGCTGAAAGAATGGAGAACATGTCTGGAATGGCCGAAAACCTGCAGAACGTGACTATAGTCACGGTTGGAAATATGACTGGAACCATGACATGCAATATGACCAGAAATATGGAAAACATGGCAGGAATGACCGGTAGGATGGAAAACATGACCGGCAGAATGGAAAACATGACTGTGCTCATGGCTGGAAATATGACTGGAACCATAACAAGTGATCTGACTGGAAAAATGATTATAGTCAGAAACATGGGTAATTTGAAAGAAGTGGCAGGAAAAGTTTGTAACGTGTCCGAAAAAATGGGGAACATGACCGGACAAACGGAAAACATAACTAGACCCATGATGTGTAACATGACGGGAAGCATGATTATACTTAAAGATATGGATAATATGACCTCAATGGTCGAAATAATGGGTAATATGCCTAGAATGGCTGAAAAAACGGATTATATGGGTGAAATGGACGGAAATACGGTTATACTCGAAGATGTGGATTTGACCAGAATGGCCGGGGAAACGGATAACATGACCAAAATGACCGGAAAAATGGACATAGTAGGAAAAAAGGTTATGATCCGTAATATAGATGATACGGCTCAAATTCTAACTAAAACCATTACATGCAGCATTACTGGAAACTCGACTATAATCAAGAACACGGAAAATATGGCTGAAAAAATGGGTAATATGAGTAACCGTTGATCGGTAAAGTTTTCGTGTAACAAGCATATATGAAGAATAAATTAACATTATTTCGATTAGAGATTTCGACTTATAAGTAAAAACTGTAAACTTATAATTTTACAGTTTACGGGTTTTACTTACTTTTTTCCAGTCACTTCTGGTATCCGTCATCTTGTTACAAATCTAGTTTTTGATTTCTATCTGAACTTTTAAGCAGCCTTATTTTGTCCGAAAAACAATGCATGTCAATTGACTCTCCTGTACGCCTAAAAAGAAATTATTTTGAGAATAAATAGTCATTAAGCATAAATAGAGTAGCCCCAACACTTAGTTTTTCTTTTTACAATTTTTCATTTGAAATGGCAGAATATTAATATTACTTTATTAATATGATCTCTCAGGTTTTAAATCCAAATCTTTCAGGTTTCAATAGAATTAATTTCCAGTAAAATCAATCCGGTTATTATTAAATCTTCGAACTGGGATTTTAACTTTATAATAATCATTAATTTGTAAACCTCATTAAACTTTGAATGCCATAAGTAAAAACAGCTAATTTATGATTGCCATGACAAATCCACCAAGACTTATCGCATGGGAATTAACTGCAGGGTGTAACCTGAACTGCGTACATTGCAGGGGAGCTTCCACTTCCTCGGTTCCGACAGGTGAACTTACAACTAATGAAGCTAAACATTTCATTGATGAAGTTGCAGGGCTTGGAAAACCCATTCTTATTCTAAGTGGAGGTGAGCCTCTGACTAGGTCTGATGTTTTTGAGCTTGCACGGTATGGCACTGATGCTGGGCTCCGAGTCGTGCTTGCGACAAACGGCACACTCCTTACACCTGAGATTGTGGCAAAACTGAAAGATGCAGGTGTCCAGCGGCTCAGCCTCAGTATTGATGGAGCAACTGCAGAGACGCACGATAATTTCAGAGGCATGCCAGGGGCTTTTGAAAGAACGTTTGCAGGCATAGAAGTTCTCAGAAAAGCGAATTTTCCTTTTCAGATCAATACTACGGTCTCAAAACGCAACCTTGATGAGATCCATAAGACTTTTGAACTAGCAAAAGAGCTTGGAGCAGTTGCATATCATGTATTTTTCCTTGTACCCACAGGCAGAGGAGAAGAATCTGATGAGGTCTCCCCCGCAGACTACGAACGCATTCTACATTGGTTCTATGATATGCAAAAAGAATCGAAAATCCAGCTAAAAGCGACCTGTGCCCCCCACTATTTCAGGATAATGCGCCAGCAGGCGAAGAAAGAAGGCATTGAAATCTCGGTTAAAACCCACGGCTATGAGGCAATGACAAAAGGCTGTTTAGGAGGCACAAGTTTCTGCTTTGTATCAAGTGTAGGTGAGGTATATCCTTGCGGTTACCTGCCTGTACTTGCTGGCAATCTCAGAGAACAGCCATTCAGGGAAATCTGGGAAAACTCCGAGGTCTTTGCAAAACTCAGAAATCCCGACGAACTTAAGGGAAAATGTGGAATCTGCGAATACAAGAAAGTCTGTGCTGGCTGCAGGGCAAGAGCTTATGCTGCTACAGGCGATTATCTTGAAGAAGAGCCTTACTGCATCTACAGGCCCCGAAAAAATGGTAGTGATAAGGATGACTGATATTGAAGATTATAAAGACCGGCTCAAGAAAGAGGCTGCCGATTTTTCCTGTGATATGGATCCTTATGACGGGGAAGTTCCAGTAATAGAACTTGATGAGACCGACAAAAGAATCCTCAACATTATCCAGCAGGAAGTCCCCCTCGAAGTCGAACCTTTTGCAAGGTTAGGCGAGATTATCGGGCTTCCGGAAATTGAGGTAATTGAAAGGCTGTGTGAACTCAACAGGAAAGGGGCAGTAAGAAGGGTAGGCCCTGTCCTCAGCACGAGAAATATTGGGGGCGTAAGTACTCTTGTGGCCCTGAAAGTGCCCGAGTCCCGCATAGAGGAAATTGCTATTTTTATTAACGAGTATCCCGAAGTTTCCCACAATTATCTCAGAAGTGCTGCACAATATAATCTCTGGTTTACGCTTTCTGCTCCTAATAAAAACAGGCTTGAGAGGATTCTCAGCGAAATTCGGGAGAAAACAGGCTGTCCTCTTCTTGATCTTCCTACAAAGCACCTGTTTAAGATTCAGGTAAAGTTTGATATCAGGTGAAATTATGGATATAACGGATGTAAAACTGCTAAAACTAGTGCAGGACGGAATTCCAATCACTCATTCTCCTTTCAAAGGATTTGCTTCTGAACTTGGAATCAGTGAACAGGAGGTTGTTGACAGGCTTAAAAGCCTCCAGAAAGCTGGGAAGATCCGTCGCTTTGCGGCTTCAATCGGGCACAGAGCCATAGGCATAAAAGCCAATGCAATGTGTGTCTGGAATGTTCCTGATGAGCAGATCGAAACGGTAGGGAATACCATGGCTGAATTTCCCGAAGTTACGCACTGTTATGAACGCCCTCGCTATCCTGAATGGCAGTACAACCTGTTTACGATGGTCCATTCCTATAATCCCGAAGATTGTGAAAAAGTAGCTGAGAAGATTTCGGAAGCTACGGGGATTAAAGACTATACCATTTTCTTCAGTGAAAAAGAGTTTAAGAAAACTGGAGTCAGGCTTTAAGAGTCAACTAATTTATTTTGATCAATGAATTTTATATTTTTGAGGTCTCTGAAAATGGCTGAAACAAACAATTTTCTCCCGCTTATGCTTGACCTGTCTGGCAGGAAAATTGTTATCTTTGGGGGAGGCTCGGTTGGAGAACGCAAAGCTGAACTTTTTTCAGGCTGTGCAGACATCCTTGTTGTCAGCCTCGAATTCTCCCAGCGACTTCAGGAGCTTGAAGCTTCAGGACAGGTGAAATTTGTTAGGCTTGACTTGCTTGAAGCTTCGGATTCTGAACTCAGAGACCTCATTTCAGGGGCCTTTATTGTCATACCCGCAACAAGCAATTTTGAACTTAACCAAAAAATCACTGCCATTGCACGAGAGAGCGATATTTTGATTAATCAGGTAGACGCTTTAGGTAGTGTCGTAATCCCGTCAGTAATAAAAAGAGGAGACCTTGTAATCGGGATTTCCACTCTCGGCCACAGTCCCGCAGTTTCAAAATATACCCGCAAACGGATCGAAGGCCTGATTACTCCCGAATATTCTGAGATGATTCGGCTTCAGGATGAGCTCAGGAGTTACCTCAAGCAGCGTGTGGCAGAACAGAAGCAGAGAAAGGTAATTCTCTGGAAAATCCTTGAAAGCGAGGCTGTCTGGAGTGGTTTTTCCGAATCTTACGAAAAAGCTGCCGAAAGAGCGTACGAGATAATTTCAAGTTGCCTTGAAAATTCCAGCAGTTAAAGCCTGGCAGCGGCTAAGAACGAGAAGAACTTTCAAAGAAGAAGAGAAAAAAACAAGAAGAAAAAGAAGTTTCTTGAACAGAAATACTCTGTGAATCAAAAAATTCTGCAAATGAAAACTTTAACTCAAAGTATTCTGTAAATAAAAATTCGTTTAGTGAAAAAAGGCTGAGGAGTTCTGGACAAAGTTTAATTTATGACTCCTTATATTACTCCTTATATTAATTCTACTATCCTTATCCATTCTATCCGGAGGCTCTCTGTGACAGAAATCTCAAGTATGGTTATATCCCATAAAAAAGCAAAAATTGAGGAAATGGAGTCCGCCTGGCACGGAGATCTGGACGGGTTGCTCCACAACCTGCAGAATCATGAATATGTTTACGAGTGCGCCGTATTAAAAACCTGCAATCGTGTTGAAATCTACGTTGTTTCCCCCAAAAGCAGCAGTGTGCTTTTCTCTTTTGCAAAGGAAATGGGAGCTTCCACCCACATTATAGATTTCTATGGGCATGACGAATCCGTCGAGCACCTTCTCAGGCTTTCTGGGGGTCTTGAGTCTATGATTGTAGGAGAAGACCAGATCCTTGGACAAATAAAAGATCTCTATGCCTATTGCAAGAAAAAAGGGACAACTGGAAAAATCTTGGATACGGCTTTTGATAAGGCCATCCAGGTTGGGAAACGTATACGCAATGAGACAAAAATAAATAAGGGTTCTGTTTCTATAGGTTCTGCAGCTGTGGATCTTGCAGAGGACATTCTGGAAGGACTCACAGGAAAATCTGTGCTTGTGATAGGAGCAGGAGAAATTGGAGTCCTCGTAGCAAAAGCCCTGGCTGAAAAGGATATCGAGGCAATCTACATTGCTAACCGTACCTTCAAAAAGGCCGAGGAAATTGCTTATGAACTCGGGGGACACGCAGTCAAGCTTAATGACGTCCAGGCTCAACTTAAAAATGCTGATGTTGTAATTAGTGGCACAGGCGCTCCTCATTATATTTTAACCAAGCAAATGATTGAAAAAGCAATGATAGGCCGCGATAAAGCCCGTAAACTTCTCTTAATCGATATAGCAAATCCCAGGGACATTGAGGAATCAGCTGCTGAACTTGAGAATGTAGAGCTATGTAATATTGACAATCTCAGGGTAATTAGTGAAAGAACTCTCAAAATGAGAAAAGAGGAAGCTAAAAAAGCCGAAGATATAATTCAAGAAGAAATCCGGCTTTTAAATCTCCAGTACAAACGCCAGAGAGCTGATAAAATTATTTCCGACCTTTACAGGCAAGTGTACGATGTCAGAATCCGAGAAAGAGAGAAAGCAGTCAACAGGCTCTCTGCTTACCATACTATAGGGGAAATTGAAACCGAAGTGCTTGACGACCTTACACATTCCATTGCAAACAAAATTCTTGCCGAGCCTACTAAAGTTCTTCGTCAAGCCGCAGAACTCGAAAATGAGGAATTCCTTGATGTAGTGTCAAGGATCTTCTGCCTCGAAAAAGAGAGACTAAAGGTTGAAAAAATTAAGCCCGATTGCGGAAATGAGTTAAATAAAATTTCTGAAAAAGGAAATTCGTAAGAAAATTAGAATTACATGAAATTCAAAGTTATAGAAGTGATCAAATGTTTCCAGATGTAAGGTTAAGAAGATTGAGAAAAGGAAAGATCAGGAACCTTGTGCGTGAAAACACCTTATCCGTGGACGACCTGGTCCAGCCTATTTTTGTGAATGAGAACATCTACTCTCCTGTTGAAATTCCTTCTATGCCTGGAATATATAATATTCCTCTCTCTGAGGTTGCAAAAGAGGCAAGAGAGATTGCAGACCTCGGAATTCCTGCAGTAATTGTTTTCGGAGTGCCTGCATTCAAAGATGCAGAAGGTAGTTCCTCGTATGGCGAAAAGGACATTGTTCAGGAAGCTGTTCGCAGAATCAAGGTCGAAGTTGGAGATGAACTTGTGGTGATTACAGATGTCTGTATGTGCGAATACACAAGCCACGGTCACTGCGGAATTGTGGATATAAAAACAAAAGAAATTTTGAATGATCCTACCCTTGAAGTCCTTGGAAAGATTGTAGTAAGCCATGCAAAAGCAGGCGCTGATATGGTGGCTCCATCATGTATGATGGATGGAATGGTAGAAGCCATCAGGCAAGCGCTTGACATTAGCGGATTTGAGAATATCCCTATCATGTCTTATGCCGCAAAATACCATTCTTGCTTCTATGGGCCTTTCAGGGAAGCTGCTGAGTCAGGATATTCCTTCGGAGACCGTTCTACCTACCAAATGGACCCTGCAAACAGCAATGAAGCTATCAGGGAAGTAGACCTCGATGTAGCCGAAGGTGCAGATATAATTATTGTAAAACCAGCCCTTCCTTACCTTGATATTATCTGCCGGGTCAAGACGGACTTCGGGATGCCGACAGCCGCATACAACGTAAGCGGAGAGTACTCCATGATTAAAGCCGCCGCAGCTAATGGCTGGCTTGATGAAAAGAAAGCAATATATGAATCTCTAATCTCCATCAAAAGGGCAGGAGCTGACATTATCATTACCTACTTTGCAAAAGATGCTGCCCGCATGTTGAAGTAAGCGCCTTTTTCAGGTGCTCTTTCTTTTCAGAAAATTCATTTCGTTTTTCTTTCTTTCATTTTCCTGTCTTTTAAGCTATTATTAATTTCACCCACGTGCTTATCAATATGCTTAATAAGTGAGGGCTCTGTTGTAAGATAGAAAACAACATAGAAAAGTGTTTTACATCTTTACTTCAAAGTACAGTTTAATATATAATCAATGTAATATAATTTGATTTGGCACAAAATCAATAATTAAAATTCAGTTGATTGAAATATAGTTCAATGTGCAATTTGAGTTCAGCCCAGAGCTTCACTAAATATATGAATAATTATCACAGATTTTCAGCTTAATTTGGTGAGATTTCCATGGTATCTGAGGTAACACTTGAGAAGTCCAAACAGATGTATGAGAAGGCGAAAACCCTTATTCCAGGTGGGGTAAGCAGTCCTGTGCGCGCAATTAAGCCATATCCTTTCTATACGGCATCAGCTAATGGTTCAAAAATAAAGGATCTTGACGGAAACGAATACATTGATTACTGCCTGGCTTACGGTCCTGCAATGCTTGGGCACAATCATCCTGTAATTAAAGAGGCCATTAAAAACCAGCTCGATAAGGGTTGGCTCTACGGAACCCCTACTGAGCTTGAAGTAAATCTTGCAGAGAAAATCGCAAGATACTATCCAAGTATCGATATGCTCCGCTTTGTGTCTACAGGGACGGAAGCTACAATGAGTGCTCTTCGCCTTGCCCGTGGTTTTACAGGCCGAAACAAGTTTATCAAAATTGAAGGCGGGTTTCACGGCGCTCATGATGCAGTATTGGTAAAAGCAGGATCAGGAGCTACAACTCTTGGAGAACCGGACTCCCTTGGAATTCCTGCAGATTTCACAAAGTATACCCTGCAAGCTCCATATAATGATATTGAAGCAATGTCCGAGCTTGTTGAGAAGAACAGGGATGAGTTGGCTGCAATTATTATTGAGCCTATACTTGGAAATATAGGTCCAATAACTCCCCTACCTGGTTACCTGGAAGAACTCAGAAAGCTTACTCTGGAAAACGATGTGCTTCTGATATTCGATGAAGTTATCACAGGATTCAGGCTCGCAATGGGAGGGGCACAGGAATACTTCGGAGTTGTGCCTGATATGACCACGCTTGGAAAGATCGTAGGAGGAGGCCTTCCAATAGGGGTTTTTGGAGGCAAGAAAGAAATAATGGAAATGATCTCTCCATCCGGTCCGGTATACCAGGCAGGAACCTTCAGCGGAAGTCCCTGTTCCATGGCTGCGGGTATTGCAGTACTTGACTATCTGGAAAAGGAAAATGTCCACGAAAAAGTTAATTCAAAAGGCGATTACATACGAACTGCACTCTCTGAGATCGTTGAAGACGAAGGGCTTGGTTACAACGTATGTGGAATTGCTTCAATGTTCAAGATTTTCTTCGGAGCCGAACCTCATAATTACCAGGAGGCTCTGAAGTGTGATAAAGAGGGTTATCTTGCTTTCTTCCACAGGATGCTTGCAAGTGGAATTTTCCTTCCTCCCTCGCAGTTTGAGACCAATTTTGTTTCTGCAGCTCACAGTGATGAGGATATCGAGAAAACTCTTAAAGCATATACTGAAAATCTCTGAGCGGATTTTCATCTTTGAAAACGAGGATTCTATATGATTATAGGTACGCGGGGCAGTCAGCTTGCACTTGCCCAGGCCAAAAATGTTGCACGCCTTTTGAAAGCGCAGGGCGTTGAAACAGACTTAAAAATTGTAAAAACCAGTGGAGATCGATTTATTGATCGGCCTCTGCATGCAGTATCAAGTGGAGTTGGAGCTTTTGTTAGGGAACTGGATGACGTTATGCTTGCAGGAGAAATAGATATCGCTGTCCACTCCATGAAAGACATGCCAACTATTCGCCCACCAACCCTTCCAACTGCAGCAGTTCTGAAGCGTGATACTCCATTCGATATCCTGTTGACTTATGACGGGACACCACTGGATGAGTTGCCCGAACAATCCATTATAGGCACCAGTTCCCTGAGAAGGGCTGCCCAGATAAAGCGCTACAGGCCTGACCTTATTACACAGAATTTAAGGGGCAATATTGATACAAGGCTCAGGAAACTCAAAGAAGGACAATATGACGGCATTCTGCTTGCAAAAGCAGGGCTTGAACGTATGGGTTGGGAACTTGAAGGTGAGATTCTTTCTCCCGATTTCTTCTGCCCCTCTCCTAACCAGGGTACGGTTGCAGTTGTTACAAAGGCAGGCACTGAAGCTGAGGCTGCAGTTTCCAAACTTGACCATACTGATAGCCGGATTGCTACCGAAATCGAGCGTATCTTAATTTCTGAACTAGGTGGTGGCTGCACTACTCCTATAGGTTCCTATGCCGAAATTATGCCTGACAGGAAGGAACTTCATGTGCGAGCCGAGGTTCTTTCCTTAGATGGAGAAGAAACTGTTGGAATAAACGAATTTATTCCTATGGCAGGGGGTATAGAAAAAGCCAGGGAACTCGGTCGCAGCCTTGTACAGATGGGTGGAAAGAAATTGGCTGAGGAAGCACTTCTGCAAATTTCCAGAGATTCATGCGAGTCAGATGATTTATACGAATGATACCTTACAGGGTCGAAGGGAGTGAGCTATGTATACTCTTACCGGACTTAAACTGAAAAATCCTACTATTCTTGCAGCCGGCGTGCTTGGCACAACCGGAGCATCTTTGTGCAGAGTTGCACGTGAGGGGGGAGCAGGTGCGGTTGTAACCAAATCTATAGGTCCAGCGCCTAAAACCGGGCATCCCAATCCTAGCATGGTCAAGCTTGACTGCGGATTTTTGAATGCTATGGGGCTTCCGAATCCTTCCCATCCCAGCTTCCTTCAGGAACTTGAGATTGCAAAAAAGGATTCAGGAGTACCAGTAATTGCAAGCATCTTCGGCGGAAGCCCTGCCGAATTTAAAGAAGTTGCCGAGGGTCTTCTTCCTGGAAAGCCCGACGCCTTTGAGCTTAATGTGAGCTGCCCGCATGCAGAAGGATATGGAGCTGCCGTTGGCTCTAACCCATGCCTTGTAGAGGCAATTACAGCCGTAGTAAAAGACGCAGTTAATGTGCCTGTCTGGGTTAAGCTTACCCCTAATGTTTCTGATATTACATGTATTGGAAATGCAGCAGAATCAGGGGGTGCAGATGCAGTTGTTGCAATTAATACTTTAAAAGGGATGGCTATAGATATCGATTCCGGGTATCCTGTCCTAGGAAATCGTTCAGGTGGACTTTCAGGAAAGGCTGTCAAACCCGTAGCTGTCAAATGTATTTATGACCTTTATACAGCCCTGGAGATCCCTGTGATAGGGGTAGGGGGAGTATCCTCGTGGCAAGATGCAATAGAAATGATGATGGCAGGAGCTGCGGCTGTCCAGGTCGGATCGGCTGTTTATGACAGGCTTGATATATTTTCCGAAATCAGTACAGGTATCGAGGCTTTCCTGCGAAAGAAAGGATATTCGGATGTAAAAGAATTAATAGGGCTTGCCCATGAGATGGTCTGATGCTTCCTCTTAATGCTACAATAGTACGGATAAATGAAGAGTCTCCTTCAATCAGGACTTTCTTCTTTGATTTCCAGTTTGAGACTATGAAACCCGGCCAGTTTGTAATGGTCTGGGTCAGGGGCGTGGATGAGGTGCCTATGGGCCTCTCAAGCAAGAACTCTATAACTGTCCAGAAAGTTGGGGAGGCAACTTCAAAGCTTTTTGAGTTGAAAGAAGGGGACTCTTTTGGGCTCAGAGGGCCTTTTGGAAATGGCTTTTCCTTGCCTTTGAAGGGAGAAAAAACTCTGGTTATTGCAGGCGGGGTTGGAGCTGCTCCTCTTATTCCTTATGCTGAAGCAGCCCGTAATGCAGGCTCTGAGGTGCATACGGTTCTTGGGGCGCGGAGTGCAGGGGACCTGATTTTTGAAAAGCGTTTTTCAGAAGCAGGGAATATTTACATTTCTACGGATGATGGCTCAAAAGGGACAAAGGGCTTCGTAACTGATGTACTCAATGGACTCAGTTTGTCTGTTTATGATAGAATTGCAGTTTGCGGGCCGGAAATAATGATGGTTTCGGTTTTCAGGCTCCTTGAGGACAAAAAGATTCTTGAAAAATCCGAGTTCAGCCTTCACCGTTATTTCAAATGTGGAATAGGAGTCTGTGGAGCATGTTGTATAGACAAGTCCGGACTCAGAGTTTGCAGGGACGGACCTGTATTTTCAGGTCTGCAGCTACTTGATTCCGAGCTGGGAAAATATATGCGGGATGCTAGTGGGCGAAGAGTTAAAATTTAAGTTTGGATATATCCTTTTAAAAAAGGAAGGAAAGCAGGCGAGACCATCCTAAAAAATAGGAGATGACAGAGATATGATTGGAAGGTTTAGATCCGGAAATGAGATTTTTTACGGAGATATCGAAAATGGGCGTGTATATCCAAAAGGAGGGGTTCCCGCAGGGATCTTTGACATTTCGGAACTCCGGGTTCTTCCGCCTGCATCTCCCTCCAAAATCGTATGTGTTGGCCTTAACTACCGGGATCATGCTGAAGAACTGCACATGAAAGTTCCGGAAAACCCTGTTCTCTTTTTGAAGCCCCCCTCATCCATTATAGGGCATGAAGACAAGATAATTTATCCTGCATCCAGTTCTAGAGTAGAATATGAAGCCGAACTCGCATTCGTGATAGGCAAACGTTGCAAAAATATCTCAGCCTCAAAGGCCGTGGATGTAATTGCGGGTTTTACCTGCTTTAACGATGTGACCGCACGGGACCTCCAACAAAAGGATGGGCAATGGACAAGGGCAAAAAGTTTTGATACCTTTGCAGCTTTTGGGCCTTATCTTGCTTTTCCCGACGAAATTGATATTGCGGACGCAAAGATTTCATGCAGGGTAAATGGGGAAACCAAGCAGGATTCCAGCACTTCAAATCTTATTTTTGACATTCCCTACCTTATAGAATTTATTTCCGAGATTATGACCTTGGAAGTGGGAGATATTATTACAACGGGGACGCCACCTGGCGTTGGAGAACTTCAACGCGGAGATATTGTGGAAGTTGAGATACAGGGAATCGGAACACTTAGAAACGAGGTTGTCTGATGCTGCTCGAACCTATTGAGAATGAACTTGACCTTACCGAACGCCATCTTCTAGTGCTCAAAAAAGTAATCGAAGAAGCTCCTATAGGAATTCTAAAACTTGCAGAAGTCACTGGAATGCAGAACCATAAAGTACGTTACTCTCTCAGAGTTCTTGAACAGGCTAACCTTATCAAACCTTCCGCTCAAGGTGCCGTTCCTGGGGATTCCGTTCCAAAATTCCTAGAGAATTTTCATCACGAGCTTGAGAAAATCAACGAAAAAGTATCCCGTATTCGGGAAATTGAAGTTTCTATCTCTAAATAAAAGTTCTTGCATACGGGAAATTGAAACTTTTCGGAAAAGATTTTTCAATTTTCTCTGTGAAACTCTCCAGCTTCGGTGGCTTTTTATAATCCTATTTACATGTTTTTTTCTCAATCAAAACCGTTGCGCCGGTTTATCACGCCGATAATGCCGTTTTCGATCAAACCTTTTTTGAAAAGGTTTGCGGTCAAGCCTTTTTTGAAAAGGCTTGGAATTTACTTGAGATTCTAATCATTCAATCCACGTTTATTTTTGGAGAAGCTTCTATGACCTTAAGTCCTGAAGACCTTATAACAATTAAAAAATATGCTTATCAAAATGCTGTAAAATACGGGAAAGCTCCCCAACCTAAAGCTGTAATGGGCAAAGTAATGGGAGAGTGCCCTCAACTCAGATCTGACCCAAGTGCAGTATCTGAAGCTCTTAAAACTATTATTCCCAAAATTGCAAAAGGAAATCCTGAAGCCTGGGAGGCAAAACTTTTGGAAATTGCTCCTGAGCTTATTGAAGCTCTTAGTGTAAAAAAGGAGCCTGATAAAGGCTTAAAACCTCTTGAGGGAGCGGAAAATGGCAAAGTTGTAATGCGTTTTGCCCCGAATCCCAACGGGCCTGGAACCCTTGGCAGCGCAAGAGGCATGGTAGTTAATTCCGAATATGTGAAAATGTACGGAGGAAAATTTGTCCTGCGTTTTGATGATACCGATCCTGACATAAAACGGCCTCTTCTTCAGGCTTATGATTGGTATCTCGATGATTTCAAGTGGCTTGGAGTTGTGCCCGACCAGGTAGTCTATGCTTCTGATCATTTTCCTCTCTATTACGATTACGCAAGAAAGCTTATCGAGATGGGCAAGGCTTATGTCTGCTTCTGTAAAGGAGAAGATTTTAAACGATTTAAAGATGCAAAGCAGGCCTGCCCGCACAGGGATACCAGCCCTGAGGAAAATCTTATGCACTGGGAAAAAATGCTTTCTGGGGAGTACGACGACCAGCAGGCAGTGCTGAGAATCAAGACCGATATAAAGCACAAGGACCCCGCTTTGAGAGACTGGGGAGCTTTCAGGATTAGAAAGATGTCTCATCCCCGTCCAGAAATAGGGACTAAGTACATTGTCTGGCCGCTTCTAGATTTTGCAGGCGCAATCGAAGACCACGAACTGGGAATGACCCACATCATTCGAGGTAAAGACCTTATAGACAGCGAAAAGCGGCAGGGATATGTTTACAAATACTTCGGCTGGCAATATCCGAGAACAACCCACTGGGGCAGGGTCAAGATCCACGAATTCGGAAAGTTTAGCACGAGTACCCTCAGAAAAGCCATAGAAGCAGGAGAATACAGTGGCTGGGATGATCCAAGACTTCCAACAATCCGTGCAATCCGCCGCCGTGGGATCCAGGCCGAGGCCCTCAAGAAGTTCATGATCGAAATGGGGGTTGGGATGACTGATGTAAGTATAAGCATGGAGTCTCTTTACGCTGAAAACCGTAAAATTGTAGACCCTATTGCAAACCGCTATTTCTTTGTCTGGGACCCTGTGGAACTGGAAATTACAGACGCAGAGCCGACAGTTGCTAAACTTCCTCTTCATCCTACTGACCATTCAAGAGGATTTAGGGAAATTGCCACAGGAAATAAAGTGCTTGTTTGCACGGAAGATATCGGAAAGCTGGAAGTAGGCTCTATCATCCGCTTGAAGGATTTCTGTAATATTGAAATCACCTCACTGTCCCCACTTCAGGCAAAGCTCTCTGATGTTTCTCTTGAAGCTCTTAAAAAAGCAAAAGCAAAAATCATCCACTGGGCTCCGCTTGGCGGAATAAACGTGAAAGTACGCAGCCCTGATGGCGATATCAATGGAATCGGAGAACATGGAATTATAACCGAACTTGACAAGATTGTACAGTTCGAACGCTTCGGTTTCTGCAGGATAGATACCGTGAGTGAAAAAGAAGTTGTAGCGTATTTTGCTCACAAATGATTTTTAGAAGAATAAAAGGACAATTCTCTGTCCTTTTTCTTTTACTTACATTCCATTAACTTTTTTGTTTTTTCCATTAATGAAAAAGCTCAGTATCTTTATAAATATACCAAAAAGATTCCTTTTTGATTTCTAAAGATCTTTATGTTTTTATTAGATATTCAGGAAGTTAATAGAAGATGAAATCTAGCAAATACTATTATTTTCCCCAAAAACTTATGACTATTTTGTAGCATAATATTTTAAATTATTTTTGAAAAATACAAAAATATTTTATAATATGACTTGTATAAACCTAAGATGTCAACTTAGAAAATAAACAAAAAGAAAACACAGGTTTTTTATAAGAGTTGACGTGGTTAGAAGCCGTAATTAATGAAACAGAAGATTGACCAGAAAGAATAACATCTGTGGTCAGTGACAGATTTTAAGTTACAGAGGATAAGCTTCTAACATTCAATACACCTCCAATGACTGATCCCTATTATGTGATTGGAGAGCACGACTCTGTGTGCAAACGTGGCCACCCCACATAAATCGCAGAGAACCGAAATGGATAGATTCGAAAATATTACGCAGACGTAATTAGAATCTTTGAATTACCTCATAGACCGACATATTAGATATTTGATACAAACTCGGTCTAATCAGAGGGTTCGGAAAAACATTACGAGTAACGTAATATGGAATTTTGAGAAATATATGGGAAAACGTATGAGATTGTCATGGAATTTTTGAGTTTACTCATATTCTAAGTCCAACTCAAGGTTATACGATGATAAAAAAGAATCCAGGAACCCTATTCCTGATAACAGGTCTTATTTTAACAACCGTATGTGCTTTGGGAAAAATATACTGTAACCTATGAAATTTCTCAAATTCACTTAAATTCCAAACCCAACCCAAAGGTGATACGATGCTAAAAAGACAGATAGGAACCCTATTCCTAGTAACATGCCTTGTTTTAACAACCGTACCCGCGGCGTTAGGCGCACAAAATTCAATAACTGTAAGTCCAACATCTGGGTCCGATGCCCAGACTGCAATAAATGAAGCAATAAATTCTGTAGCATCAGGAGCAACATCAAGTAACCCGGGATATGTTCTCCTTGATACTGGCACTTATAAAATAAGTGAACCTATAATTTTGAAATCCAATGTAGTACTGAAAGGTGCAGGCGATGATACAGTAATCTTTGCTAGCGGTTCAGTTTGTAACTCCGATGGATCACCTGCATATATAGTCGGGTCAGGTGTTTCTAACGTTGAAGTATGTAATCTTCAATTCAAAAGTGCAGCAACGGGACCTAGTGATGGAGGTCACGGAGATTATAGAAACTGCATAAAATTCACATCATCGAGTGATGGTAAAGTACATGACATTCTATTCGCTCGCTATCTGTACGGCGATGGTGTCAGAATCAGTAAAAGTTCTGGAATAGAGATATATAATTGCAGAATGCATTCCGTAGGACACGACGGTGTATCATTCTTATCAGGTACTAAGGATTCCAGAATGTATAACTGTGATGTTGAGGTTCAAACCAATACAGGCGTCAGGATAGACAGCGCCGCAAATGTTGAAGTGGATCACAATACATTTACAGGTAGTGCTGGATCTGGCTGGTGTTGCGTTGAGCTGGAAAATTCACTGACAAATGCGAATGTCCATCACAATATTATGCATGATTTCAAAGGATCGAGTAGCAGTGCAGGCGTTGGAAACATTCATGCAAGTGGTTCGATTAGTGTCCATGATAACGTTATGTGGGGTGTTTCACCTTACATTCAGGCAGGATCAGGCTCAAACACACTAGGCCCATCCGATCACAACGTTGATAATTGGGTGGCTAAAGGATATGGATATGGCTCCCTGAACAACTAATTCAACAGACACGATTGAAACATTCAACGTTAAGACTCCTGCACATAAGTGCAGTAAAGCAGGAAAATACCCATAAGAATAAGGTCGCAGGTAAGAAGAATGATTCTATCTAATCAGCTGACCTTTCTGTCCTTTTTTATATTTGAGACTTTTTTATCACTGTTTTTAAGTAATTGACCTCTTGTCCACTTTAGTAACCTTTTTTGCATTTACTTATAATTCCAAATTTTCCTTTCATTTTTTGACCGAAATACTGCGGATTTTTACGTGAATCACCTTTGGTGCAACCTATCCTATGAACAAATCCTCTTAGATTAGAGATTTCTGTCAAATCAGGGTTCAATGGATATACTTGAAAGTTGGAAGCTAATGATGGTTATTAACATTTTTTAACTGAAATCTAAACGTCAATAGATAAAGAGTGAAGAATATCTGGGAAATAAAGAAAAGCCATGCTCGGTGGTTTTAATTTCAGCAATCCTCTTTTTGTATTTTTCAACTTTCATTTTATCTGGGGTACTGGTACCTACTGTACAAAGTAATCTGCTTAACAATAAACGAAACTCAGATTACGACCAATGCATCAGATCAGTACTATCCAGATGTCTATGGTGATAGAATAGTATGGGTTGATTTGCGTTCTGTCTTTATTTTTAATTCTTATATCGTCTACAGTAGCGGAGAGTTTTGTTTTGGTTGATTTTTTTACATCCGGACAAAAGAACTAATAAAGATTTACTTTCTCGCTTTAAGTATACAATTGTATTTTCTTACAAAGTAAATGAATAATCTTATTTATTTTAAATATATGATTTCTCATGACCCTAATAAGTATCTGTTCTCTGTTTTAAGTGTTATTAAGAATCAAAAGCTTCCATAAAGCTTCTTTTTTAAATTAAATCGCATTATCTTCTCTATTTTGGAAAGTAATTATATATTTTTTTCAGCTCATTTTATGAATGTCAGCAGGTCAATTGTCTGAAGACCACTAAAACAACAAAAAAATAAAACAAATGAAATAACGTAAAATCAGGCAAATAAACGACCGAAAAACAAGACAACCAAAAAACTCAAGAAAAACAAAATGGAGCTTAAAAATCAAGGTTGCGGTGGCGTATCCTACTGTAAGCAATGGAGTACGTTCGCTCCCTTGCTCCAAATTTCATTAAAAGAGACAATAACCCTAAACAACTTAGTTTGAATAGAAGTTAACAGCCTCAAAATGGGATTGATAAATCATATTATCATCAACGGTTACCTGAAAAGTTTTCCACTTTCGCAGTGAGCTAGCGGGATATTCGAATGAAATAAGACAAACAAAAAAACGGAAATAAAGATCAGTGACGGAAGTATACTATGGGAATAAAAACAAAAATATTAAACTCAATTTATCGTTTTTCAGCGGTAATGGTAGTATTATGCATTCTACCATCAGGAGCTTTTGCTTCGGAAAATAAAACTGTATTCACTCCTGGAGAGAATATAACTAATGAAAATTTTGCTGATATTCAGGCTCAAACGCTTAATTCCATTAGTGAACAAATTACTGAACTTCAGAGCTTCTCTACTAATGTAAGCAAAGCATCAAGTGCATCCGACCTCCAGAAAGTCCTGTCCAGTCGGGGATGTGCAGGTATGCCTCATGGAATGAATATGGGACCAGGCGAAAAGGATCATGGATTCTGTGGAATGCCTGGGTTCTTTGACTTCACCCAGCTTGAGAACGTAACTGACGATAATTACACTGATGTCCAGGCAAAAATGGTCAGTTCCCTTGGAAATATGACTGAAATGCTTAACGGTCAGGTGGATAACACGACTGATGAAAACAGAACTAAAATGCTCAATGAACAAGTAACTGACCTTGAAAACCTATCCAGTAAAATAAGTGCAGCTTCTAGTGCAGAAGAACTACAGAACGTTGTATTCAGCTATTTGCAAACCCAGACTACTGACTCACTCAAAATGGAAATTGAACACCTTGAAAATATGAAAAGTGAAACCAAAAACACAACCGATAAAAACATGAGTGAGAATCTTAGCAGCAGGATTACAGAACTCAATGGTCTAATAGAAAATATCAACGGGGCAAAATCCCTTGAAAACCTTAAGGAAATCATGTTTTCTTCCGGAATGCCTGGAATGGGAGGTCCGATGCATTACGGAGGCGACTTCCCAATGGGCCCTGGAAAAATGTCTAAAAACTGCTCTGAGAACAGCACTGAAGCTTAAGCTTTGACAGGTTTGAAGACTCGATTAAAGTAAGATGGAAAATTGATACAAACAACAGGCATAAAATTAAAAAGGAGATGATGTACAAATACATCTATCCATACTTTTTCTAAAACTTCGTTCACTGAAAGTTTTGCGATTACTTCTATGCTTCTGCATCTATCTTATGCCTTTTTGGAAAACAGGAGATTACTAAATGTTGTTGAAAAAATGTCCAAAATGTAATTCCGAGCTTGAAAACGATACCTTCAGGAATTTTCAGTACTGCTCTGTATGTGGGTATTGGACAAGGAAAGAAACTGCAAGACTTGAACCATTTATAATCCTGGGGTGATAATAATATGTCTGAATCTTCTTTGGAGTGTATCCGATGTGGCACACTTCTCAAAAAGCAGGTAATCGGCTCAAATAAGTTTTATTACTGTAGAAAATGTGGGTGTATATCCTCAGCTGTATCTGTGAGCGTGCCTGCTCAATCTGCAAGTGAGCAGATTAGTATTAAAAGTGAGTCTGTGCCAGGGCAATGAGCCCTGAACTGACGACAAGGGCTGTCAGGACACATGAGAAGAGGGTTAATATTAGGTATTTAATAATACTCGAATAAAACTCTGTAAGGGACGAAGACCCCGAGGACAATAATAGATCCCGTAATGAGAACCAGCCAGAAGATAAACAGCAGTCTCATCAGCATCTGTACCGAGGAGGCCATCGCCACGAGATCCGCGCCGATGTTAATTGTATTCGCGATCACTAGCATCGAGATAGTTAAATAGAGTACCTTTTTTGAATGGTTCTCTAGAATAACTCCAGCCAATCCCATTCCAATCATCATCCCAATTCGGCCGCACATCTACTGGATGACAATAATGAATGAGGAAGTGAACCAGACAATCCAGAGCTGCTCATACCCGAAGATTGCTCCCGTCTGCGAATAGGTTGCGATACCGGACGGGTCGTCATCGGCTGCACCGGTTACGAATCCTGGGCCTATTTTTCCAAGTAGCCATTTAAGGGTTCTCAAAGGCCATATAGCCCTTTTCTCCTGCTTTTGTTGTGTCTGTGATGTTGCGAATTGCAGTGGTTCAATCATGTTTTCCTGCGAGAATAAAACCGATCATAAGGACAGTATAGGCATTCAACGACATTCTAACTTTTATATTCTAATCTCTAAATATTGTTATATACAAGGTATTTTTTGGTATCTTACTATACAAGCATATCTTCTAGTATCCTCACATGAACCTCTATATTAAAAAACTTGGATACGTTAACACAGGTGAAGTCTAAAAAATGCCCAGAATTCTAAGCGAGTATAAAAATTGACAGAAACGGAAGCTAAGTCAAAACCAGAGCAAGCTCAATAAAAAACCAAAGACTATATTCTGAGAAGCAGAAGATATTTCTCCGGAATAGTAACGTTTATTTTGATTTAGAACAGATTAATTTTATGGATACATCGGGGAGTAAACACCTTAGGGGAGCTAATCTGATAGGGGCTAAACTTCAAGGAGCGGACTTTCAAGAGGCTGATCTTATAAAAACAAACCTTGGAGGGGCTGACCTTCGAGGGGCTAATCTTAGAAAGGCTGATCTTCGAGGGGCTAACCTTTCAGATACTTACCTTCTTGATGGCAAAGGAGCAGATCTTCAGGAGGCTAACCTTCAGGAGGCTAATCTACAGGGAGCTAAGCTTATGAAAGCTAATCTTCAGGAGTCCAATCTTGAAAGAGCTAACTTTCAACTGGCTAATCTTCATCTAGCTAATCTTAAAGGAGCTAACCTTAGAGAGGCTAACTTTCAAGTTGCTAACCTTGAAGGAGCTAACCTGCAGAGAACTAATCTTGAGAAAGCTGACCTCTACGGAGCATGCCTTCAAGAGGCAAATCTCCAAGAAGCTAATCTTATATGTGCTAATCTCTATGGAGCGGACCTTCACAAATCCAATCTTCTTAGAGCTGAGCTTCAAAAAGTTAATTTTGAAGGGGCTGACCTTCGAGGGGTCTATAACTTATCCATTGAGCAGCTTTCTAGAGTGAAAACACTTTATAACGCAAAATTAGACGAAGAGATCTTGCTTCCATTAAAAGAGAAGTATCCTGCCTTATTTGTAAAAATTGAGAAATGATTTAATTAGAAAAGGAAGTCCATAAAGCTTCAAATTCAGCAAAAGGCTAAAAACTGTAAGTGGACCCGTTGAGATTCAAACTCAGGATCTTCGAGTATGAAGGTTGAAGAATGCGCGATGTATGTGTTGACGGACTATCTAATCGAATTTAAGATTTCAGTTCTTTTAGTTGCTAGTATTTATCTTGAAGAGCATTAATGTCTTTTCTTACTTGTTTCAATAAATTTTCCAGATTTTCATTAGTTTGTAGGTATTTTTCAAAGTAAGTACGTACGTCAGGTTCAGCGAGATGAAGGCAATAACCAATTTTATTATACTTTACTTTGTTATTCGTATATTTTGATTAGATCATTATCGTGGTCATTAAACAGATTTTGAAGTGGTCTCTAAAATAATTCAAGGCTTCTTCCGACATGCCTCATACCTTCTATATTTAGATACACTTCTGTTTTGAAGAATATTTGACTGTGAACTTAAAGTTACACAATCAGAAATTGACGAGCCAAGTGCTGAAGCCTTTTTTCTCATTAAACAAATAATCAAATCACCAAACACTGTCCCATAAAATAAAAAATCAGAATAAGGCACAGATGATTAACGTGCTTTACGAGTTTTTGACAATATGAGTCCTGCAACAATTAAGATTAAAACACAGAAATAACTCATATTAAACCCTGCATACGGTACATTGCTACTTGAAGATTTACTTGGAAATGATACATTAACATTTTCACATACAGTACCGTAAGGTTGAGACTGCGCACTAATTCTCACAGTGTATGTTTTTCCAGGATAGTTAGTGACTATAAAAGAGTCAGTTACCACTCCTATAGGGTTACTTACTTTGTCATTAGTACCTGAGATTCCACAAGGTACAAATTTTTTTCCACCACTCATAGTACCTAATACAAAAGTTAGATTACTAGACTGTAATGAAGAATCATAATAGCTTGCATTAATATACGCTGCTGTATTGTTTATCTGTTTATATGTGCAATTTGCACTGATCACATTCTTCATCGCAGGTATTGCAGATGTGGCGCCTGTAGGTACTGCGGATGTGATACTTGCAGGTATTTTAATAGCATATTGATCCAGATTAGGTGTCAATGTGCTGGCGTACTTTTGTCCACCTGGAGTAATTGTCACAATTTTATATATGACATCTTTAGTCAAATGAAAACTTACTCTACCTTCCTTATTTGTCCAGGCACAAAAATTCGGTTTTTCATTACTTGGATCATTATTTGGTGCATAAATCTGAACTTCACACCCGGGAATCCTCTCATTCGAATTATTAGAAACATATACCTGTACATAGTGTGGTGCACAATAATCAGGTGCTTTAGCCATTTTCAAATTTATTTCTGTGTTTATACCTGTCATATTTATTGGTAATTTAGGACTGTTATGATAGCCTGTTGCTGAAGCAGTTAAATAGTACGTACCTTTTCCACTGTTCACAGTGAACTGGTAAAGCCCATCAACATCAGTAATTTGAGTATAACCCCATGTGTTATTTGATAACGTTATTACAGCACTCTGAATCGGTTGGCCTGTAGTTGCATCTGTTAAATATCCAAATATACCAGAATTAACTGTAGCCAATGTTTTACCACTTACTGTGAATAAACTTACAGGGCGGTTGTATATCCATGAATTATGAACATCATCCTGTGCACCGATTTTTACAGCAAACGATCCACTGTAACTAATTGGTACATTTGCAGATGTTTGTGAAGTTTTATGACTATATATTAAGTGAGAAGGATCGAATTGTGATGTACTATTATATACATTGATAGAATAACTGGTTGAATTTAAATATATCCAGCTTATACTTACATATCCGTTAACAGTCGAAATTGTACTGCCTTTAATTGGAACAGCAACAGAAGGTGCTACAGAACCATTGTAAACAGGTAAATTTCTTGTACCATTTTCTGCAACATACCCACAATCTTTTGTACCCTTGGAGCATGAATAGGAGCTGGTTACAATATTGCCAGTTGATTTAATATCCATACCGCTAATTCCATTATATGTAGGACTGTTGTAGAAAATATTATTTGAAACAGTACCTCTGCCTGAACAAGCACCATCAGCTGGATCTTGATAAATTGTATTTAATTGAAGTGTTGAAAATATATTATTACCAATATTAAGGCCTGTTACATTACCTCCCATAACTTCTACGCCAGCATTACCAGAACCAGTATCAGTGTAGAAAGTATTCTTGCAAATTTGAACGTTTTTCGTATTATGAATTTTAATGCAAGAATTTATAAAAGTGCCCCAGCAATTATTATATATTGAAATTCCATTGCCGGCTGACCATGCATCAAAACTGTCATGACCAGGTTTACACATTGTATTATAAACTTGAACATTGCTGGTATTTTTTTTACAGAAAATAAAGTCACCCATACTGTATTGCATTTTTAAGTCGTGAATAACTACATTTGAACAGCCAGACAAAAAAACTCCTTTTTCATACTCCCTATACTTGTTCTTTGCTGCATGCATTTTACTTAAAGATCCCCAACCACCATCAATTAAGAAATTTGAAATTTCGATATCAGAAATCCCTTCACAGTTAATAATATTTTTAGCTGCAAAATTAGAGCTAGGATTATCGCAATAGATAACGGTAGCACCAATCCCATTTCCGTTAAGGTTTACTCCTGATTTCATAATTATAGGTGAACTTATGTGAAACGTGGTTGGTGCAAGTTGTACAGTGTCACCTGAATCCGCTGATTTTATGGCAGCGTTAATAACAGTTTCGTCGTTTGAGCCTGTAGGGTTAAAGGAAGTTCCTGGGCCTACATTGATAATTGCGCCTAAACAATTTGTTGAAGATAAACATATAAACAAAATTAGAGAACTAAAAAGATTTTTAGCTTTCATACTTATCATAAATCATTCTATGAACTTACTGTCTTAAATTTTTTATTGAATCTACCTTTTTAATTAACAAAGTTAAAAGACAAGTTTCAAAATTAGAGGATTGTTTCCTAGAAAATTTCTAGGAAGATGAAAAATGAAATAAAAATATGAATTATATCTTCTTTTGAACTAATTCCAGAAGTAACTGCAGTTAGTAGTAGAAATTATATTAATCCGAATAAATTAACAAATTTAATAACCTCTGATTTATGAAATAAATCCTATGACCGAGAACGATCATTTAAAACAATACAAAAACAAGTATTCTCAGAATTTTATAAAGGAATATTCTGGCGAGAAAGGATTGTTGAAAAATGAATATGGAGCAGAGCTACCTTGTAAATTTGAAATCGGACAATTGGAAAATGGAAAAATAATCCTTATATGTAAAATTTCGGTTTTTGATTTTCAAAAGTGTTATTTTAAGTCTTGTGAGTATTATAAAAGTTCAATAGCTGAAATGAAAGATTACATGGCACACTATTCTTTACCGGCAAGCGTAGTTTTAGAGAAGTTTAATACTTTTAAAGGTGAAGATTCTGAGATATTAATGAATTTAATAGGAGTAATAAATCTCTTTCTTGAAATAGACCCTAATTCGATAGACGACCATAATTCTGAGTATTTCAGAGCAGTGTACATTATCACAGAACTGACTGCAAGTACAGGTACTATTGAAGATATAAACTGTGTGAAATTTGGAATCACAAATTTTATATTTGGTGATAAATCCGACAAAACACTTTCACTTAGCATAGAAGATGTAAAAAGACTTACAATAAAAAAAATTAAAAATTATGAAAATGTATCAGACATTTTAATATTTACTAAAGGAATACGTGTGACATGTGATGTGATAATTGAAATTGACAGTAAAACTAAACTAAATGATTTAGAGAATATCATTTGTGATTTATGTGATTTAATGTCAATTGCTTGGGGGATTCGAATACAGTGGGTTTGTTATTGTGCTTATAATTCAAAAGATGAAATAGTTTTGTATAAACATGTATACAGTGTCACAAAACCATATTATTTTAATAAAATAATAAGGGTGAACAATACTGAAACATTGAAGAACTTTTTAGAAATCTCTTATCCGGTTTTATCTGAAAAATCGAATATGTTAAGATATGGTGAAACAACTGCAAAGCCTCTAATAAATGCATACCTTGATGCTAAAGCAGAGAATGATTATCTCGAGGGAAGAGGCATTAAACTTGCAGTTGTTATGGAAATGCTCAAAAAAGCATTTTTGGAACATGAGCCCGAACTTAACTATATTATTAAAGAAGAGGAGTTCAAAAATTTACAATTAGAGCTAGAAACTACTTTTGAAGACGTTTTTAAGCAATTTACTAATTCCAAGTCCAGAAAATTGTTTAATAGTAATATTAAAGGAATTAATAGAAGACCGTTTAGAATAATATTACATAAGCTTTGTAAAAAGATCAACTTGCAAGTAGGAAATGACTATTTACAATCAGTTGTCGATTCAAGAAACAAGCTTATACACGAAGGAAATTTTCTGTGTGAATCAGATGATATGGAAGAAAAATATAGGAATCTAGAAGCTTATCCACAATTTCAAGATCCTGAACACGAATATTATTTTTTGATGAACTTTGTCGATAAATGTTTCCTTAAGTTATTGGGATACAAAGGAGACTATTACAGATGGGTGAGTGCCAGCGAATCAATACAAGAAAAACTTTTGTAAAAATTGTTGAATTGTCGCGCAGGCTCTGCATTAATCACATGATTACAGAAAGTAGGCCCGCTGAAATTTGAATTCAGGATCTCCACCATTGCGAAGGCTGGGATATGCGATGTATGCACCGTTATTAACGAGCTAAATTTTATTTACAGTTTCTGATAAGTATGGATTTACTTGAATATGCAGGCAGAGTTGTTTCATTCATAGTTATAATGTTTCGTCTATCACTGTAATCATTTGAGTTGCCCCGCTGCATTACAAAGAATAAACACCATTGAAAAACATAAGCCAACCACCAAAACGCAAATCCGTTGATTATTTGGGTCTCCGCTAAGTATAACGATAGCAGAAAGACATATACCGATTATACATAAAATTAATATGTCTAATATAGTTTTAAGTATAGTTCTAAATATCTTCATGGTTTATGCCTTCTTGCGACGATCTTGAAATGCTAATAAATCGTAATTAACTTTAACTTGAAAACTCACTAGAGATTGAAACATTTTCTTGTTATTATAATAATCGCTGCTTGTTTATTGCAATTAACTTGAAAACTCACTGGAAATTGAAACGTGATCTGCAAGTAATGAATGCTCTGAAGGCTTAAAATTGGGAAAAAAAGGGTTATCTAGCCTTAATATCATAGCGGCTGTTATTTCCTATTTGATCTGTGGCTATGTGGTCTGGAAGTATAATTTAGATCCTTCTAGCGATTGTTTAATTGCTGTAGCCCTTTTAATTTTGAGCTTCACCTTAGATCTATAACCGACATTTTGTAGGAAAATAAAACATGGCCGATGAATATATTGAATGGCTGGAAAAACAAATTAAGTATTATTCCTCAGAGAGGAAGCTTTTTGTACATATCATTTTAAAAAAAGTCTATAAAGCCTCCTTAATTGGAAAAGCAGGATAATAAAGAAAGTGGGCCCGCTGGAATTCGAATCCAGGACCTCCGCCGTGTGAAGGCGACGTCATAACCGTCTAGACCACGAGCCCATAGCTTGAATTTGAAAATTAAAAGGGTTAAGCAACCATAAAATAGAACTTCTTATGTATAAGCTTATCGCTTGCAGATTGATTTTGAGCTTTCCCGGACCTGTTATGAAATTAACGTTATATTTTTTTCTGCAGGAATTTCTATTTTCACTTATTTTGATAGTATTGAAATAAAGAGAATCCCTACTGGAATTTTTCTGTTTGTAACTGAAATTTCCTCTCTTGTTTTGAAGTATTTAATCAAACGATAAGTTAAAAAAGTAGAAAAGTTTAATTTACTAACTATATAAATAATTTAATCACCTGATTTTTATGATAGAAATTCTCAAAATCCTCTTCAGCATGTTATTTTTGCTTTACTCTTGCTATTCAGATCTTAATTCTCGTAGAGTTTCGAATCAAGTCTGGAAGTACATGCTCTTATTGGGCTCGGTATTTATTTTTTGTGAAATTTATACTGACGGAGTTTCCTACCTCATGTCTCTTTTTTTTTCAGGAATTCTTGTTTTTGTTGTCGTTTATATTCTTTTCCAGCTTGGAGCCTTCGGGGGAGGGGATGCAAAAGGATTGATCGTGCTTTCCATCCTTTTTCCTTCTTATCCGGTGTTTAGCTTTTCTGAAAAAATATATCCTCTACTTGGGCTTCCGCCTGTAGGACTTTTCACTTTCACGGTTCTGGGAAACGCTCTTCTATTGACAACGCTAGTTCCTCTAGGAATGTTCAGTTATAATCTCTTGCATTTCTCGCCTGAACTGCTTAAGAATCCTCTTTATATGTTTATAGGTTACAGAACTGAGGTTTCTTCCCTTAAAAATAAGAAACACCTTGGTCTACTTGAGAAATTTGAATTTGACGACAGCGGAAGCCTAAAAAGAGGGTTTGCACGAACAGAACTTGACTTCAACGCAAACAAGAGACCAGAACTTGAAGAATATCTGAAAAAAGGCTTGATTGGAAAAGATATCTGGGTTACTCCAGGCCTGCCTTTCATGCTTTCAATTACAGCAGGCTTTATTACTGCCGTCGTTTTTGGAGATCTAATATTTTATACGGTCATGCTCCTCATAGTAAGTTAAACCTCATGGTGCTTTTTGATAAAATTGAAAACTTTGATGTTTTGAAAATACGTATTATTGAGTAGGCGGTAATCTGGTAGACGCTTCTATCCCGCTCGGTCCTTTTTTTAGTTAAGATGGTAAAGAAAAAAGCTATTTTGCAAGATATAATAAAATTACTGAACATGTCTCGGTTACTCGTTCAGAAGTACACGCTCTTATAAGTGGCAAAACTATGATGAATTATCGACTAAGTTATTCACATATTTGACGAACTGGATGTTTTAATGTGCTGTAAGCTGCAAAACTAAAATAAAATTCCTTGAGAGATAAATTATTTTTTACGCCTAGATATCTAACTCCTTACAAAGCGTTTCATGATAAAGGATGTTCAAGCTTTGGAATAAAACTAATTATCACCGCGCCCTTCTATGACATCAATGATACGCTGACCAATCAGTGGAGCGGCGGTAGCGGCAAAAGTGGGATTAGGGTGAGAATCTGAAGTTGATGCGGCATTTTCCGGCAAGAGGTATAGCCCCCCTCTGGTTTCCAGATCGCGGAAATCCCAGATATATATATTATCGCCGGGTTCATCCCAGGCTGTCTTGACCCAGTTCGCAAAGTCTCTTGCTCTTTTTGCTTCTTCGGCATTGGTTGCGCTTTCGACCAAAGCTGGACCGGTCCAAACTATGAAGCGGTTATTCGGAAACTCATTCATCTTCGCTTTCAGGGTGTTGTATTGCAGCTTATAATTCTCTTCACTTTTGACACTGGAAGTTATATCCGGAATACCGGTATCGGCAACAACGCTGCTGATCGGGAAACAGTGCTTCCAAACGATGACGTCATAAGTCTTAGTCAGTATCTCCAAGGTCGGTTCTTTCTTATAGGCAGAAGCACCGGCATGATTTACCCAGATGTTCCAATAATCGTAAGGATAATTATTCCATCCATAGGGACGTGATTTCGGAAATTCCATTTGTGTTATACTGTATTTTGTGCTGTGGTTAGTGTTGTAATTTGCAATCGTAGTGTCTACCCCACCGTCCCAGATGACTCCACCGGTGCTGTGATGGAGATAAATAATCTTTGCAGATCTCGACATCGTTTCGTCATTTTCAATTTTCGCGGCTACAATATTGTTGTCTGTGCCAGTTACGTTCGTTTTTGTAGTTGCGTTATGTGCAAATACTACTAACTGGGAATTTTCGCTGGTGCTTGAATTATCCGTATCCGAGTTTGAAATACACCCTGATGTAGAGATACATAAAATAGTAGTTAGCAATCCTATGAATTTAATTCCAGAAATTTTACTGGCAAGACTCATAATAATCTCCATACTTTACTTATTATTCTTTTGTAAGATGACGTTACTATTGGAAAAAGTGAATTTACCTACAACTTTCTTAAATTAAGAATTATGTTTCTTACAATAAGAACATTGCCTTGTCATTTAAATATACAAAAATAGTAAAGAAATTTAGTAGTAATAAGTAATAATGTTTTTAAAAATTAATAGCAACATTTCTTATATAATGTCGCTACTCTGTTTGCTTTTCAAAGAATTACCTTTTTTGTACAACAAGCAGCCCGTAAAGAATTGTTTCTGGAACCGGCGGATTCTCGGGTGTACCTTTTGCAATCCTTTCTTCAGGATAACCGAGGTTTTCGCAAGTGTATAGTTCAGCTTCAATGCCCAATTCTTTAAGGACCTCTGCGACCTCAAGCGATCCGAAGTTTTCTTCCGGTAGCAGGAAGATATTTCTTCCGTTCTTTAATTCCCTGATGAACTCGGCTTTTGCAGGTTCTGAGTCTCTACCGTGGGCTGTAATTGCACATAGATTGGTCAGATTTACTTTAGTACGCGCACAGGCCACCTGCATCGAGGAAATTCCCGGAATAACTGTATCCATTTCCCCTGCAAATTTCCCAAGTCCTGAAAACATCGGATCGCCTGTGGATAAGACGACAGCGTCTTCTGGCAGGAGATGAAGCGACTTATAGTCCTTAATTGGTTTTGCTTCACATGTGATATACTCCTGGGCAATTTCAAGGGCTCTCTTTGCTCCATAAACCATAGAGGCTTTCTTTATAGCCTTTATTCCCTCTTCCGTGAGCATTCCGGGCCCGACTCCAACTCCTACAACAATCATTATTTTTTTCCCCTTTTCCTGTTTTAATTAACTCTCATTCTTACTGTCCATCAGGACTGACCCGTCCCTATCAATTACCACTATTCTTGCGCCTTTTCCTTTCTCGATTGCCATATCAAAGGCTTCTTTCAGGCGCACATGTTCAGGCACTTTTTTAAGCATCTCAACAACGGTTGCATACCCGCTGCCTTCAAGCATGTCAGGATTTCCCCATTTAAGGACAAGGCCAGGAAGCCCGCAAATAATCACATCGCCGGAAGCATAACCAAGCCCTTCCGAGATTCTGCTTCCGATCATAACGATGGTATAATCAGGAAAAAGCATATGGGAGTAGCGCATTCCTATCCTGCCTGTAGTTAGGACCACTCTGTCCGTGCAGCGGATCAGGTCTCCTCTCATCTCTCCCAGGTGGTCATTCCAGGGTTCAACAAACCCCGTGCTTCCAAGTATGGAAATTCCACCTTCAACCCCTATCCTGCTGTTCAGAGTTTCTTTTCCGATTCTCTCTCCATCCGGAATTGAAATCGTAACCTCTGCTCCCTTCAGGCTCAGTTCTTCTACAGCTTCCTTCACTGCGGCCTTTATTTGTTCCATTGGTTTTGGGTTAATAGCTGGCTGGCCTTTCGGAACCTGGAGTCCATCTCTTCTAACAATTCCTATACCTTTTCCTCCGAGAATTCGGATTCCTTCGGCTTCCCTGGCCTCACCCACAAATTCAAGTCCTCGGGTAATATCGGATTCGTGGTCATTCCGGATCTTTTTCACAACTGCACGCCCCTGTAAGGCTTCGCTGACCTCAAGCTGAGCTCTCAGTCCTACAGGAGTTGGAACGGACACGTTATCAACCGTTTTCTTAAGAGAAAGGACTGCAGCTTTTGCAGCAGCACTTGCTGTAGTTCCTGTTGTGTATCCTCGTTTGAGGAGAGATCCGTCACTTAGAACCACAATCATCCCGGATGCGATTTTTGTTTCAAGTTCTTCCCTTGGCAGCCCGGTACGGGCAATCCATTCTTCCGGGATCTTGAAATTGTTAACAGGATCTATCATGGGAGAATATTCGGAGGTTTTTTATTATAAATGTATTGACGTGAAAATCTGAAAAAATCCAATTGATCCTTGGGGTAAGCTTTGCCTTATTTTCTAGTTTTCTCACCACGTTTGATAAAGCAATCAATATCAGGCCTGAACCTGCGCAGTTCAGATTTTGAAATCAAAGCTGTTTGATCATTAGGAATTGAAAACATTGAATTAATTGGGAATTCCACCAATTAAAAACTACAGAATCATAGAACGGCGATAAAACTACAGAATTGTAGACTTATTTAAAGAAATAGAAAAGAGGTGGCACCATTCCAGGAGTGGGGATTTGTTTTTCGGAAATTCGTTTTTCGGAAATGGATTTTTCCTGGATTATGGAACGATTGGGGATCGTTTCTTTTTGGGGTTTTGGGGGTTGGTGTGTGAAAAATAGCCTTGTGGAATGATGCCTTTTTCAAATGCCAGTGCTCGCCTGGCACACTACTACATCTTAAGTTCTATTATATAAATATATAGGAAACTAAGACTGATTCCTCAATATCGAAGTATATTGATTGACTATGGGCAAATTGTCTATTTATCTCTATAGAACTTCTCTATATTCGATCCACCAACTGCATTTTTTCACCGGAATAAGACAACTTCTCATCGAAATAAGTATTCATTCTATTCTAAAGTTATCAGGGGAAGGAAGGGAGATAGTACTGAACTCTATTTCGGAAATATGGAGAAAATTAAACTCTCTTAGAGAAATTCGGAAAAACTGGTCTGTATTTCCAGGCCTCAGTTCTTTCTACTGAACCCTTGCAAACATGCGGTCCAGCTCTCCTTTCGTAAATGTGATCACAGTGGGCCTACCATGAGGACAAGAGTAGGGATTTTCAGCTCTTTTAAGCTGCTCTATTAGTTCTTCCATCTGTTTGGGGCTACAGGCTGCTCCCCCTTTGATTGCAGCCCTGCATGCGATAGTCTTGCAGACCTTTTCCGAAATTCCTGTATCTTTTTTGACTTTTCCTGAAGCTAAAAGATCTGAAACTACATCATGGATAATATCAGTGTCTTCAAGCCGCCCGAAAATCTCAGGTACGAAGGTAACCACGTATGTATTGTCTCCGAATTCTGAAATCCCGAAACCGCAGTCTTCCAGATAAGGAATATATTCTTCCATAAGCACTTTCTCTTTAGGGGTAAGATCTATGGTTATAGGTGTTATCAGCTCCTGCACTCTCGATTTTTTCATTTTCAAAACCTGCTCGTAAAGAATTCTCTCGTGGGCAGCATGCTGGTCGATAAGCACGAGGTCTTCTCCCCTTTCGGCAAGGATATACAACTTAGAAACCTGCCCTATAATCCGCAGGTCTTCAAGAGGATCAATATTCTGCTTTTGTTTCAACGTGTGTCGTTCTTCTGAGCTTATTTTTTCATTTTCTCTTTCTTCAGGACTCGTTTTTTCATTTGAACTTTCTTGACAATCTGC
>Ga0207800_1000040_pt1 | contig 57288 bp, 46 predicted proteins | sample LuqExpMetageno11_FD_187769 | JGI IMG/M metagenome (GOLD analysis project Ga0207800, IMG submission 187769) | Tropical forest soil microbial communities from Luquillo Experimental Forest, Puerto Rico - Sample 11 (SPAdes) | ecosystem: Environmental > Terrestrial > Soil > Tropical forest ... | reverse complement strand
CATGGAGTTTGAAAAATTACGACACGGGACAGAACTTATTAAGCGTGGGTTTTCACGTATGCAAAAAGGGGGTGTGATCATGGATGTTACAACTCCAGAGCAGGCTAGGATCGCAGAAGAAGCCGGAGCAGTTGCCGTTATGGCTCTTCAAGCTGTCCCTGCCGATATCAGAAAAGAAGGCGGCGTTGCCCGGATGGCCGACCCTGAAACTGTCCAGCAGATCATTGATACTGTTACTATCCCTGTTATGGCAAAAGCCAGGATAGGACACTTTGTCGAAGCCGAAATTTTAGAAGCTTTGGGCGTTGACATGGTAGACGAATCAGAAGTTCTGACCCCTGCTGATCCCTACTACCATATAGACAAAACGCAGTTCACCGTGCCTTTTGTCTGCGGAGCAAGGAACCTTGGAGAAGCCCTTCGGAGAATTAATGAAGGGGCAGCCATGATCCGAACGAAAGGAGAAGCCGGAACTGGGGATGTCAGCCAGGCAGTTAAGCACATGAAACAGATTCAGGGTGAAATCCGTGCCCTTGCCGGGAAGACTAAGGAAGAGCTGATTATGGTTTCAAGGGAAATCGAAGCTCCGATAGAACTTGTGGTCGAAACAGCTAAAATACAGCGCTTGCCTGTGGTAAACTTTGCAGCCGGTGGAGTTGCAACTCCTGCGGATGCAGCGCTTATGATGCGTCTTGGGGCAGACGGAGTTTTTGTGGGTTCAGGCATTTTCAAAGCTGAAAACCCCGAGAAGATGGCAAAAGCCGTTGTTGAAGCCGTAAACAACTTTGATAATCCTGCAAAACTCGCAGAAATTTCTAAAGGCGTGGGTGCAGGAATGAAAGGCATCAGCGCAGATATGATCCCTGCAAAGGAAGCCCTTCAGGAACGTGGCTGGTAAAACCCAAATACTTATAAAAAAAGTTTGATAGAAAACCCCTCGAAGCGGCGTGATCAACCGGCGCAACGGTTGTGGGCAAGCAATGAAATGATTGAGGCAACACGCCTACGCTCAAGAGAGCTGATTTAGGGAAACTGATATTTAACTTTGCTTGGGCGGTCTAATTAACAAATCCGAAATAAGTTTTCCGTGCGTGCCCAAAAGTCAAACAACGAAGTTATAGTTTTTAACTCAATGAATGATATTTTTAATTTTGGATCGAATATTTCTATCCATTTTTTTGCAAAAGATAATTATTTTTCGTCCTTGGTAAACTTATTTTTTTCTATTTCAAATGTTATTTTGGTCGAATAAGAATAGAAACTGAATCCTCTAAATAAATCAAAATCGAAAAACTTTAATCTTATTGCTAATCATAAATAAATATTTCATCTAAATTTTGAAAATTTTATATAAAACGGGTATAAATAAGGAAGAGATTTTAGAGGAAATATAATGAGGAAAACATTGAAGATTGTAGTGATGCTTCTTGTCGTTGCTGCCGTTGTTTTTGCTGCCGGCTGTGCAGGAAAGACAAATACTGCAGAAAATCAAACTAAGGAAGCTACAAACCAAACAACCCCTGCAGAAACACCAACAACAACTCCTGAAGTAGCAACAACCCCTGCAGAAACACCAGCAACAACATCTGAAATAATAAGCAACAATACTCAAAATATGACTGGAAATGCCACAGAGCAAACCGGTATTCACATGAGTAATGCTCAGCGCAAACTGGCTATAGCACAGAATCACACACAGAGCTCTGGCACAGTCACATTGAACGACACCCAGTAAAGAACAAAACGATTCTAATTTTGTAGTATTTCTAAGGAAATATAAGTAGCCTTTTAATAGGCTACGAGCTTTTTTGGAAAAATTGTTGAGTTGAAATGGATTGAATAGCTAAATCAAATAGCTTAATTATCTTGTCCATCAACTACCAATATTAAATTTTGGTATATTTAATTCAGCCAGAAATAACGGACCTAGGTGCAAAGATAGGGAACTATCTAGGCAGTAGCAGAAAAATTGAGTTTTATTTATAGTATCGGCGTGACTTTAGTTAGGTCGTGCGTTACTAGGTGGTTGATATTTGTCTTTTGATATTTTTGCTTAATTGCATCTGTTTTCTAAGCTTGCCTGCATACAGGAAATTGAGTATACATAAAGCAGAAATAGGGAATAGAATGCAAATGTGTTAATCATCAGAAAAAAGATCAATTGACTATTAATGAACCACCAATTTCTTCTTTAACACAGACAATTGTAACGGCTACTTCGAAGATTAGCATACTGAACTCTGGAGATATTCGTTTTAGAATTGCTTTGTTCTGAGCTGTTCTCATTCGAGGAGTGGTTGTTCTCAACTACTCATCCTAGAATTACTTTTTTCTAGATATATTTTACAAAATTATTTTGTTCTGAAGCTATATCTGCGGCTGTTTTATTCTGGAACTATTTTGTTCTGGAGGATTTTTATATAACTTAATTAAAATTTTGGTTTTATGGTGAATGTAATTACTATAGTAATATAGCCATTAGATCAGTGAGATAAACATTCAATCAATGAACTAAAGTTAGAAAGGTACATTAAAAAAAGTGAATGAAATAAGATTAACTGTTAAAAATATTATATACAATAATTACGTAGTATAATTTGCGTTCTCATCCCTTTAACACCCCACTAGCAAAGAACAACACCTACTCCAGAAAATTACTTCACAACAGAGGGATAGAAAGAGAAACTCGCAACCTAAATAAAGTACCTCAATACCTCTTCCCCAACTAAAACAAAGTGAGTCTCTTAAATACCGTTCGGAACTCCCAGGTTTTTTGGATGAGAACGCTACCTCATTTTAAAAGAAGTACCAAATAAATTTACACCATATTAATAAATAATTTAATTTTAGGACGTAAGTGGAAGTTACTAAAAATCATAAACTGTAAACCTCTTTTTATTTTTCTGTAAATATGAAGGATATACCAATTTTCAGAGTTGATCAATAACTTATGGGCAAAAGCTAGTTAAGTAAATCTAATCTTTACAGGATTTATAATCAACTATTAAGATTAATTGACAGCCTTAAATTGAAAAATTAGCCACAAAAAACACCGAAAAGTAATAATTAGTAAAATAGGTCTTTTATTAGTCCAATTGGGGAATAGATCTCTTTTTTGTTACCATATAAGGCAATAGTTGTAGTATTTACATTGAGAATCACAGTTTAATGCTATAAGGTTAAAGCAATGAAAAAAATTCGATCCCTATACTAACAAAATACAACTATAATAATATTATATGTTAAAAATATTATATATGGTGCGAGCATAGTATAACTTGCGTTCTCATCTAACAAGACCACATAGCAAGACCTATTCCACAAGAAACACTTCAACGCCTACTCCGAAAAATTTATTTTAAAATTGAAGAGATAAGAAGCTCGCAAACCATGAGTCCAGTAATGAACCTCTTCCTGAATAAGACCTAAAAATGCCGTTCGGAACTTCCAGAATTTTTCAGGTGGGAACGCAATCTTGTTCTAATTAAAATATTGTTAAAAGTTTTAAGCTTCGCGGAAAAACTTATCCTAAATTTAATTTCTTTTTTCAAATTTGAGAAAAGATTTTGACATCTTTCCATTCATGTTTCTTTTTCCAAATACTCTAAAAAAGTATTAAAATATGATTTTTACAAAATGGAAACGGAAAAAAATTTCTGAAAAACCGATAGTGTAGCGAAAGTTCTGTAAAATATGACTGACTCTGTAAGGAGTTCAAAAAATAGTTAGAGAATCCTTTATTTGATCAAGCTGCAGATATTCGTTCATCTTATAAGGCAAACTCTAAAAGAGGTTCCAAAAAAAGAAACAAGAAATAATGGATAGGATTAAAGAGACATTTGAGGCATTTATAAGATCTTCATAATTTACAAAATTGATTAGGAAACTGAAGAATATAGGATATAAAAAAGCGCAGCTGATACCCTTGAAAGTTTCTATGTGATGTACTGAAAAATGAAATTCCTACAAGAGTCGTTGGAGAAGAGTAAGGACATAAATATAATGATGGAGATACTATAAGGAGACATAAAGGAGAAGTAAAGTAGGATATTTCCCAGAAAAGTTAAATAACTATATTCCACTACAAGAAACTCGATTGATCTTTCAAAGTTTGAAGTTCAGGAAACCAATTTTGAGTTTTGGAATGAAATCAAACAATAACCAAAAAAGATGAGTAAAGGGCATAGAGAATTTACTGAAAAATTAGTTTGAACAGAGCTTAAGAATTTGGTCTATTAAGACTAAAATATGTAATATAAATTCTTTGTGGTTAAATTCTAAAAGTTTTGATGAAAATCGGCTATCCTGGGTAATTTTAATCCATTCTGACAATAAGCCGCTTAAAAATTTTGAATGCTTTTTATTACATCAAAGAAAGAGAAAAATCATTTCCATTTATGTTTTATATAGGATAAGTATTTCTATATAATGCAGTTCTAAATGCTAATTTTGAATGGGGTTCATGAGTAGCATTTAGCGAAAACACAGAGCAAGGGAACTGAGGTTCGCCATTCCTCAACCTTGCCCTCCATAAATCCGAAGCCCCCACCTGAACATAAAAACATTGAGGTTTTTTGCCATTCCTCAAGCTTTAATTTCAGGAGAGACTTCAATGGGAAAAGGAACTGAGGTTCGCCATTCCTCATTCCTGATTCCCGAATCTCAGAAGCAAAAAGAAGTGAGAGGCAAATCCCTCTCAAAACTATTTTTCCCTCTCACTTCAATTTTCTTCTAACTGCAGTTATGTCTTCAATACTATCAATTTTCCTGAGTTTGCTTTTTACTTTTAGCCAATTCTCTTTTATGATCATTTATTTTTTAACCATTCTTCTTTTTGTCGTTTCCTTTTTCAAGTTGTCCTTCTTCCGGCTTGGTCTGACTGCTCTAACCCTCTATCACTTCCCCTCCTCTATCACTTCCCCTTTCAGGCTGTTCTTCTTTTAGCTTCCCTTAACTGCTTTGACCTTCCGTTATTTACTCTTCGAAGCTGTTTCTATTCAATTCTCGTCGATTACTCTCGATTGCTCTCGTTTTCCATCACTTTCTCTTCAGGGCTTCCTCAAAACTTCAATATCAGCAGACACTAATAAAAAACAGTGTTAGGATGGGAAATTCGTCAAGATAGTGTATAATATAAATAATATAAACAAAAAAGTTGTAAAAATTATTTACATCAAATCAAGGATTCCTACAGAGCCGTTCTATTTATGATTAATAATCATATATACATTGTTAATATAATTTTTACACCTCCACGCTTTACTCTCTGCTTTCAAAAATTCATTTTTAGAGCAAAACTTTATTAGCCTCATGAAAAGATCATTTATATTAAGATCTTATATATTTACTAAAATTTCAAGAGAGTTAATAACAATTGATAAGGGGAGTTAAAGCCCATGACATATACCTATCTGAACCCGAAAGTAGCCCTTATGGGGGCTGGTTGCGTAAAGGAAATCGGCGGGCATGCAAAAGACCTTGGGGCTACAAAAGCTCTGATAGTTTCTGGTAAAAGCAAGCATGGAGAACGGCTTGCACTGGACATATACAAAATTCTTGATAAAGCAGGCATGGAAGGCACGATCTTTCCAGGAGCAGACCCGAACCCTACCGATACTTCAGTTATGGAAGGAGCGGATATTTACATAAAAGAAAACTGTAACATGATAATTGCTGTAGGAGGAGGAAGTCCGATGGACTGTGCAAAGGCAGTTGGCATTGTAGTATATAACGATGGACTAATCAATGATTATGAAGGTGTCGGGAAAGTTACTAAAGGAATTCCTCCACTTATCACCGTAAATACAACTGCTGGGACTGCGAGTGAGATGACGAGTTTTACGATTATTACGGATACGAAGAGGCATATCAAAATGGCAATAGTCGATCCGCGCATCACCCCTGACATCGCAGTTAACGACCCTGAACTCATGGTAAGCATGCCGCCTGCACTTACGGCTGCAACTGGTATGGACGCTTTAACCCACGCAATTGAAGCTTACGTTTCTATCATGGCTACACCTACAACGGATGCAGCTGCTATCAAGTCCGTAGAGCTTATCTCAAAATATTTGCGTGAAGCCGTTGCTCATGGAGAAGACGTGAAAACTCGAGATATGATGGCACATGCCGAATACCTTGCAGGTATCGCCTTCAATAATGCAAGCCTTGGCTATGTACATTCCATGGCACACCAGTTAGGAGGACTTTACGACCTTCCACATGGGGTTTGCAATGCAATTCTTCTTCCGTATGTGGAGGCATACAACAAACAGGTCGTCCCGGAACGCTTCGCCGATATTGCTCGGGCAATGGGGGAGAATATAGAAGGATTAAGCCTGGAAAAAGCTGCAGACAAGGCTATAGAGGCTATCCGGAAACTGGCATCTGATATAGGAATTCCTTCTGGTTTAAAAGAGCTTGGTGCAAAGGAAGAAGATCTTGAAATCCTTGCTGAACATGCAATGCAGGATGTTTGCCGCCTTACAAATCCCAGAGAGCTCTCAAAAGAAGAAATCATTGAAATTTACAGGAAAGCCTTGTGAAAATGCCTGTAAAGAGCATCTGAAATTGAGATTTCAAACTGATGGCAGCAGATGCCAATGTAAAGATCAACTATCTGGCAACCTGGTATGTACTCATTTTGCTTAAATTAACGATGATATAGCAATTAAATAGATTAACTCGTTAGTCCACTAGTGGTGTGGGTTCTTGACCGACAATATCGCAGCTATAGGAGAAAAGGCTTTAAACGCCGTGTTAGATAATATTTATCAGCGTCGATCTGCGCACAATTTTTCTGATAAAGAGATTTCCGATGAAATAATCAAAGAGATTATAAGAGCGGAAACTTATGCTCTCACGGCCCTTTTCATTCAGAAGTCTAAAAGAAGTGAATCTATGAAATCTATGCCTCATCCTTATCTCTGAATAAATTTCCTCTAATTATACGATTTTGTAAAATTTCAATTCAAATGGAAAAGTTTAAGGAGATAAATAAATTTAAATGATAAACATTTTTTCTATGATAAAGAAACGAAAGATATAGGCATAAAATAATGAAAACTAACAAAAAAATAGCTTTAATATTAGTAATTCTGGCTTTATTTTTAATAACTGTTTCATCTACAGCATCAGCAGCAACCCTAAATGTAGGATCTAAGGAGGAATACAAAACCATCCAAAGTGCTGTAAACGCTGCACAAGATGGAGACACTATAAAAGTTGCACATGGTACGTACAACGAAAACGTTGAGGTCAACAAAGGGGAACTGACTTTTTTAGGAACAGAATATCCAAATGTTGACGGTTTCAGTTTCAAAGGAGGAAGTGGTGAAATAAATGGTTTCACTATTCAAAAAGATGGAGTATCAACAGATTACGCAGGCGGTGGAGTAATTAGAAATAACTATTTTTATAATTGTGGGATTAGTTTAAATGGATTAACGGGTGGTGCTGCAATAACTAATAACCAAATAACAAATGGATCTATTAGTTTATATGACACCCGGGAAGAAAATATAACCGGTAACACAATCTCTAATTCTAGTACTGGACTTTATGTAGGTGATCTGGCTTGGATTCCCACAGTTACAAATAACACGTTTAAAAATTGTGACACCGCTGTTTATCTCTATGGTTGGGAACAAGATCCAGGTAAACTGCCTTCATTTTCTAGTAACAAATATATAAATAACAAAGTTAATATTGGTTGGGGTACGAAACCTTTCTGATTTTGAGGAAAGTTATATCTCCCAATTTTTCTTTTTTATTATCGAATAACTTGGATAAGTCTGCAAATTTTTTTTAAATTTACTTTTTTTGCATCGTCTGTATTTGTCAATGTAGGATAAATAACGAGCTGATATCAAAACTCAAAGATATTTTTCAAATATGATTTGTGAAAATCAATTGAGTTTCTGATCATGAAAATAATTCTGAAACTCTCATTGATTTGAGAATTAAATTGGTTTTGGGATAAGCTCAACATCAAAACAATGTCATGATTTCCAATACTTTCCATAAATTTTTTAAAACTTTGGGTGCATTGTATGTCTTTTATGTCTCTTGTGACTCTAATTCCCTTTATGTAAAGTGCATTACCAACTTCATTTGCTAAATCCATGTTTTTATGGGAGTATGAAAGGAATATTTTTTATCATCACTCATTATCACGATGCTTGAGTTAAGCCAACACTTCCTGATTTCTGAACTAACGTTAAATTTTAAATATCTCTAATATTTAATTCCGGATTTGTGTTTTTATTTGAGTTTCTTATTGTCAGGTCACAGATCATAAGGAAAAGGGAGATGTCGTTTGTGACCTGTCACCGATACGCAAGACAGTATTGATTTTAGCTTAATATCCAGTCAGGCTTTCTAGATGAAGATATTATTTTTATCCCAACGACATTAATTAAAAAGCTTTAAATTTTTAGTATGAAGAATATAAATAGAATAAAATCGGAATTCGGATGCTGAGTGATGATAACAATGAAATATATAATCGCAATGATAAGACCGGAAAAGCTTGACAGCGTCAAAAAAGAACTTCAGGAAATTAAAGTACATGGGCTAACAGTGTCCTCTGTCTTGGGATATGGTGCCCAAGGGGGACACCTGAATATTGATAGAACTGAAACTGAAAAATACGAAGCAAATCTGCTTGATAAAATAAAAATTGAAATTGCAGTAAAAGATGATTTTCTGGATACAGCAATTGAAGCAATAGAAAGAGGATCCAGAGATATAGATGGTTACATTGGAAGCGGCAAGATATTTGTGTTGCCACTGGAAAATGTAATGCGAATTCGCACAAAAGAAGTTGGAAACGATGCTCTTTAATTAACAGATTGATTATTGGCTCTAGCATGGTCATAGACAAAAAGAGAATTCATGCTAACTTTATGAACTGCGCAGGAATTGCTTAGATGAGTCACTGGTTAAACGGAAATTATCAGTTAGCCAGTGACCCACCTTTGCATTGTACAAATCACAGAATAAGTGCGAACAATACATGATGTCACCTGATGCTATCTCCCAAAATATCCATAAAATCTCCCAATTTATAATAATTATAATCATATACAGTAGACATTAAAGTAGTAGACTTGAATAACCTTTTGACAGCAAAAAAGTCTTCTTTTGTTTCTACAAACCATACAACTTCACTGATTTGTCTTTGTTTGAAGTTGAACATTGCGTATCTACGTATCGTGCCAAAGAACAAAACTTGTATCCTGCTGTTATTTTAGTAGTTTAAAACTTCGATATTATCAACAAATGAGATACATACGTTGAAAGTTTGTTCCTTCAATTTTGCAAATATGCGTCTACAGACCAGAACATTGAACGTCACCGCGTTTTTTGTAAACAATTAGTTTTCAATTTTTTCTGTTTTAAGTAAATGAAATATTTTTGATGCTCACTTACATCTATTTCGAGGTGTTTGAAAACAATTAGGTATTTGGTGATATTTTTACTCGTAAGGATGGCTGATTCCTCTCAGCTTCAGTGATAAAGTCGTCTGGTGTTAGATTTAACCACTCTATAAAAGTCTGCATCCCTAAAAGATAATTATTTGCAGTTACTGGACTAATTATGTTATCTAACCATTGAATGATTAAAGAGTCCTCGTTCAGTTAAAAAATTCATATTATTACTACACTTCTGAGAGATATTATATTTTGCAATGAACTATTGCGGGATACATGGAAAGTTGAAATTCCAGATGGACCTGAGATGGAAATTCAGGGAAATATTCTGGATCATGAGTATCGGATTGAAATCGAAGGAGCGCATTGCAGAAATTTCAAAAAATTGTTTCACATCCGGGATACTTATGGAGTGAAAACTGAGCTTGGGCAGAACAATATACTCATATAATCATCTTGGAGATTGCAGTTGTACTCGATCAAATGGCACATGAAGACTTAGTTCTACCTTAGAAAAATCGGGGAAATTTGGAGGTATGAAAATATAAATTCAAATGATCACTCAATACCAGCTAAAATTTTACTTTACAGCACCGCTGCCGTTATCCTGACAATAGGAATGCGGGAAATTGCATCAATACTTACAACCGTTTTTTTCTCCGTATTTACCGCACTTATTTTCACTCCGCTTGTCCGCATGTTAAAAAAAAAAGGGATTCCAGGTGGATTGAGCGTTATTCTTGTAATTTTACTGTTTACTTTAATTATCCTGGTTCTTGGGGTAATAGTTGTTAAAGCAGCAATGCAATTTGGAAGTCAGATTCCGATCTATCAAACCCAATTGACCGAATTCACGACTGGTTTTGCAAAGTATATCCCTTCATATGAAGGATTTTCCATACAGTCAATTCTACGTAGTATCGTGTCAATAACGATTTCTCTCATGGCAAACATAGTTAATGGGATTGTGAACGCCGGGACAACAGCCGGAATTGTCATAGTTACAGCAGCATTTTTGCTAATAGATGCCGCCAATGTTCCTGAAAAAGTGGACTCGGAAATTGGAAAACAATCTGAACTCCGCTTAAGGCTTAGTAAATTTAGCAAGAAGCTAGTAAAATTCATTGTCATAAGAGCAGAAATAAATCTTATAACTGGTATTGCAATAGCTCTCCTTCTCTTTATCGGAGGCATCGACTATGCTATTCTCTGGGGAGTCCTCATGTTCCTGTTAAGTTATATCCCCTATATTGGTCTGGTTATAGCTTCTGTTCCTCCTATAATGCTTGCGCTTTTCAAGTATGGGCCTCTAGGCGCTCTCGCAGTAATTTTAATTATCTTTGCTGTTGACGCAATTGCAGAAAATGTTCTTTTCCCGTCACTTATGGGAAAAGGCCTGCAATTATCTCCTGCTTTTTTGTTTCTTGCTCTCCTCTACTGGAATTTTGTATTTGGACTTGGAGGTGTGCTGCTTTCCATACCGCTTACAATAGTTGTGAAGATTATACTTGAAAGCTTTGAGGAAACAAAATGGCTAGCCAGATTAATGGGCCCAATTGAAGATACTGAAGAAGCTTAAGAAACAATTTTAAGAATATAATTTCTGTGAAATAACCTTCTGTCAAGGCAAGAAATGTTCGAAACCGAACAAACTATGTAGCCTGAACAAATTAATGTTTAGCGATGTTGAAAATCCTAGTTCAAACTGCGTAAATCTGTTATAATCTCCATCAAGTCAGAAAATATAAACAAGAAAAGACGAAAAGAAGAATTAAATCGAGAAATTAATGAAAAGATTTGAAAAATTCCTGCAAGGAATAAAAGGCAGAGGTAAATCAAAATCCATGTCTATCACCTCTAGAAAACAGGGATTTCCAATACCTTAATAGGTGATTGATCTATCACCAAGCTACCTTATATCCAAAAACCGTTTCCTGGCATCCTTGACACAGCCCAGAACTCTTAAATTCCTTGACAAATACTTCGTTTCGGAATTCGTCTTCGTCTACTCTTTCCGCACACAACGGACATATACATTTTTCAACTATCGCAACTTCTCGCCGAAATCCTAGTGATTTTAGAAAGCTCTTTTTTTCCATGTCCATGTCTATCAACTCTACAATTCAATGATGCAGTATGCTGCTTCTATGTAACCACCCAAAAATAAGAAGCAAATACAGGTGGTTTAATTTTTCTTAGCTCAAATGCTTTTCAGCATACGTCAGCAAACAATTATGACTGCAATGCTTGCAGTAATGTTTTTATTTTTGTTTAGGGATTTTGCTCGCGAATTTTCATAATACAAAAGTAGTCTAGGGTTCTTCTAATTGTTTCAACGTTTTTTTAATGGATCTTAGTCGCGTTATATGATAATCTACAGATACTAATATAAATTTATTGGTTTTTTAAGCCCTTACTTTATATAATCTCAAGTTAACTCTTAAAGTCCCTAGTCTAGTTTAGCACTTTTTATATACAGTTGTTTGAATAACCACATAATTTATATCTGTGTTTCTTTTTGCTGTTGAAATTCGATGGAAAGTGAGTTTGGGATAAGCTCACCCCAAAACTCAAAATTATTTTTGTTAATCACCGATTCCGAACAATCAATCGATTTTCTGATCATGAATAATGGTATTTTTTGTTTGGGATAAATTAACTAATAAAAACAAAGGGATATAATAGCAAGAAAATTATCAGAGCAAGAAAATAATCAGCTGGCAAACATTTTAGTTGAATCCTATTTATATAATTATTAATATAATACCAAATGGGGGGTGAGGAACAGGTGGGAAAGTGGCAAATACTTGATTTTGGAGAGATCAGCTTATCAAAAGAGATTCACGTGAGATTAAAGAGTACATAACCGTCAGAGATATTGGTTATCTTGCAAGCGGAGCTAATTTTGTAAGTTTATTGAAGGTGAGCAAGCAATGATTCTGGATCCTCTGAATAGATCACTGAAATAAAATACAATAATTTTGAGAAAATACAATAGAAAATACAATAATTCTGAGAAGTTACCAGAAAATAAAAAGTCTGAAGAGCCAGCATACTAGAGAAACTAGAGAGTATACAGATCAGACTAATGAATTTACCAATAGCTTTCGTTCAAATAAATGCATCTAGAAAATATGTTGTCCCTTAGAGAATGCGTTATAAAACTTAGATAACAAAAACTAGTCCTTCGTTAACAGACTGTATATTTTGGTTAAATTTTTGTTAAAAGTAAAGAGTTAAAAGTTCTGGATCACAAAAATAGTATTCGTGATTTCACTGGATGAAAGGTAGGAACTAAATGGCTCTCACCTTGAAAATCTATATCCATATGGGGCTCATATTCCCAACTGTTAATTTATACTGAATTGGTTAGACAGACCTCGATTTAAATGGTATAACAAAAGAAGGAGGGAAGAAATACTAGATGCAATTGAATTGCAGCTATTATATAGTAGAAGGTCTGGACTTCACATACATCTCAAAGGAAAATTTACTCAGCTTAGTTATAAAAAGCGCAGTAGGAAGACAAGAAGATGAAAAAATAAAGCTGAATCATTAAAAAGTTATTATAAAAACTTAACATGGTGCATTTTTTAATTTATATTAAGTTCTAATGTGGAGATGGGGGTATTATTTGACTGACAGAGAAAGGATAACTTCAAAACTAAAAGTTGCAGAAGCCGACCAAAGAGATGTTGGAAAAGGCATTGTTCGGGTGGACGACAGTTTCAGGGAAAAACTGGGACTCAAGCCTTTTGATGTTGTGGAAATCAAAGGTGGAAAATCGACTTCAGCCTTGATAGGGCGTCCATATCCTAGTGATTCTGGTCTAGATATAATCCGTATGGATGGGCTTATCCGTACTAATGCAAAGACCAGCATAGGGGAGTACGTGGACATTCGCAAAGCCGATTGGAAAGAAGCAAAGAGTGTGACTCTTGCTCCTGTAACCAAGGGCATACAGATCTACGCTCCCAGCGAAACTCTTAAAGCCATATTTATGAATCGTACGGTTTCAAAGGGAGATTTCATTTCTACCACAAGCTTGAGGCGTTCCCGGGAAAGAGAGACTTTTGGTAAAGGAGTTATGTTCGAAGATTTTTTCCAGGATTTTTTTAGTCCAGGTTTGGGGCAATCTTTTGGACTAGGAGAAATAAAACTGCAGGTAATCTCCACCTCTCCCTCGGGGATAGTAAAGATTACAGATGCGACAGAGATTGAACTCTTACCGGAAGCTGCAGAAATAAACCCGGAACAGAATGTTCCTACTGTTATGTATGAGGATCTGGGTGGAATTAAAGACGCTATCGCCAAAATAAGAGAGATGATAGAGCTACCTTTGAAGCATCCTGAGCTTTTTGACAGGCTCGGAATCGATGCTCCAAAAGGAGTACTACTTTATGGGCCGCCTGGAACAGGCAAAACGATGCTTGCAAAGGCAGTTGCAAACGAGTCCGATGCTTATTTTATCTCCGTCAATGGTCCGGAAATTATGTCCAAGTACTATGGAGAGTCAGAAAAGGGGATCAGAGATATATTTGAAGAAGCAGAGAAAAATGCTCCTGCGATCATTTTCCTCGACGAAATCGATTCAATTGCCCCTAAAAGGGCTGAGGTAACCGGCGAAGTAGAAAGGAGAGTTGTAGCTCAACTTCTCTCCCTGATGGATGGGCTTAAAGCTCGTAAGAATGTGATTGTGATAGGGTCAACCAACCGTCCAGAAGCAATTGATATGGCACTTCGTCGTCCTGGCAGATTTGACAGAGAGATTGAGCTAAGGGTTCCAGATACTGAAGGAAGGCGCGAGATTTTCCAGATTCACACTAGAGGTATGCCCCTTTCCGAGAATGTAAATCTCATGGATTTTGCTCAAATAACGTATGGGTTCGTGGGAGCTGATATTGCTGCACTTTGCCGGGAAGCAGCAATGAGTTCCTTGAGGCGGATTCTACCAAAGATCAACCTCAATGAACCTGAAATTCCAAGTGAGATCCTTGACACACTTCGGGTCACAAGGGAAGATTTTGAAAATGCCATGAAAGATGTCCAGCCATCAGCAATAAGAGAAATCCTTATCGAGATTCCTAACGTGAGCTGGGAAGATGTAGGCGGCCTGGAGGAAGTAAAACAACTTCTGAAGGAAGCTGTAGAGTGGCCCCTTAAAAGTCCGGAATCATACAGGAATATAGGAGTTGAGGCTCCCAAAGGAGTACTTTTATATGGCCCTCCCGGCACTGGAAAGACTCTCCTTGCAAAAGCCATTGCCCATGAGTCCGAAGCTAACTTCATTACTGCAAAAGGAAGTGACCTGCTTTCCAAGTGGTACGGAGAGTCCGAAAAGAGGATCGCCGAAGTATTTACACGAGCAAGGCAGGTTGCTCCATCTATTATCTTCTTGGACGAACTAGATTCTCTTGCGCCTATCCGCGGGGCTTCCGCAAGTGAGCCTCAGGTTACAGCTAGGATCCTGAATCAGCTTCTTTCCGAGATGGATGGGCTTGAAGAACTCAGGGCTGTGGTAGTAATAGGTGCAACTAACCGCCCTGATATTATAGATCCAGCTCTTCTAAGGCCTGGACGCTTTGACGAGTTAATTCTCGTTCCTGTTCCGGATAAGGGAGCTAGAAAGGAAATATTTAAAGTCCATACCGCGAAAATTTCGCTTGCAGAAGATGTTGATATTGACAAGCTTGTTTCCCTGACAGACCAGTATACAGGAGCTGATATTGCAGCTGTGTGCAAAAAGGCCGGAAGAGATGCACTCCGCGAAGATCTTCACGCTAAAGAGGTAAAGCAGAAACATTTCCTGCAAGCGATTGCTGAAACTGGACCTTCGGTCACTCCGGATACAATGAAATATTACCACGCTGTACAAGGTGGCCTGAGAAAAAGGCAGTCTAAAGAAATAGAGACTCCATTTTATACGTGAGTGGGAGACGGGAAGTTTGATCTTCTTTTTTCTTTCCCTTTTCTTTTTTCGTTTACGTCCCTCAAACTTTTTTGTAAAAAGTTGTCGTTTCATAGGTTATTTTATTCATTCGAATATCCTGCAGCTTGCTGCGGGGTGCGCCAACGAAAATTTGATTGATAGAGAACTAAAACCTCCTTGGGAGATAGTGCTATAATAATTATCAATTAAAGCCTGGAAAACAAGGAATACACATGGGTCACTCAACTCATAGAGGTTTCTTCATGGCATGAAACTAACTCATACACTTGAATCTTAAACATTGAAACCTTTATCGTTTTTGAGTAATGAAACAAATGTACCAGAACCTAAATTTATTCCAAAATGCTTAATGAACTCAAAAGAGAGAATTATAAAAGTAGAAGATATTGTTTACGCCTATAGCAGATTTGGGCAGATATACGAGGAGTTTTTTCCAATACGTATACTGTTCTTAGCTGTAATAAGGTACAGATCCTCCAGGAAAGTATGTATGGAAAGGTATTAATTAGAGAAGTGTGAGTAATAATATATGGGCAATATAATTATCAGTAAGCCCCTTGAGAACCCGGAGGTAATAACAATGTGTAGTGTCGGAGACGCGTTTGATCTCGATCTTGAAGGAAAATTACCGGTTAAAGACTATGTCTGCAAGGATTGTGGAAATAAATTCAAAGGTATTGGCAAGAACGTGGCTTGTCCATCCTGCCAGTCTAAAAATGTGACAGAATCCTAATAACAAATTAAAATTTTTAGACATTTTTTAGCATGGAAAAATCGACTTATCATAAAGATATTTCACTGAGGGAAAGTGAAATGCTTCTCCTGCGCGGCACGGCAGGAACAGTGGCTATTGTGAAAGTAGGTCCACGTGGACAGTTTTTTCTTGAAACCGAAAAAGAAGAGATTGTACTCGGGATGGAGCCTCATGACCTTATCGTCGCTTCTGCGTTGTCTGTAGATGAGAAAACTGAGAAAGGGCTTAAATGCATTCTCTTCATGATTCGGGAAATCAGGTCACCATTAATAGTGCTTCCAAAGAACCATCCTGCATCACCAAGGCTTCCAATCGTAGTGTCAGTAGGTGGAAAGACTATTCTAAGCTGCAATATCGCACCTGGCACGCATCCGAATCAGGACGTACTGTGCGGTTCAAACGAATTTGATAGTCTGGAGGTTACAGGAACATTGGAGGGTGTACAAATTAAAAATCTGCCACAGTGCGAGGTATTAAAGGTTAACTTTGACATTGACTAGAATATCATTTAACTTTTCTTCATTCAACGATGCGAAACCTAGAATTTCTTAGAAAAACGTCCCCGAAGTATAATATATTATAGCCAATAATAATTATGTTATATCCAAAAACAGAGCCTAGAACTTGGCTTATTTTGGGTTGATGAAGAGACTCAGCTAACCGAAAAGGGCAATAGTTGAGGAAAATGAACTAATTTTCTTATCAAAGTTTTGATTCATTAGCTTTGAATACTTGTCTCCACTATAGGCTCAAACTAAAAATCCCTATTATAATTGCGAAAGGCATTTTTGAATCAATTTTCGTACTGATAAAAGAAGCAAAAGAAGCGTATCAACAAATGAAAATAGTCGATTTTTAATAGTTACATTATAACCGGAGCGGGGGCGCGAACACACCCCGTTGCTTGAAGCGGGGTGCGCCAGCGCAACTTTGATTTTTCTTAATTATATTATACTATCAACAACCTTCTCTTTTTCTCCTCTAGAGAAAACTCTGTACACTTGCAGATGCCAGCGCTTACAATCGGATTCTGGGGCATCAACCTCGATCAAGTTGTAACACTGAGATACTTTTCCACGAACTTTGGAAGAGCAAACAGTTCCCGCACTGATTACAAGCATGTCGTTTAATCTCCAGACCCAAGGGATGTGCCAGTGCCCGCAGAGCACAAGGTTCACACCTGAATGGTCCAGAAGTTCCAGAACATCTCCTGCATCTACAAGTACATTATTTCCTCTGCCAGTCCTGGGGATTGGAATAAGGTGGTGGTGCAGGGCAAAAACTTTGAAACAATTTACTGAGAAAGTGTCTTCTATCCAACTGTAATTCTCCCTTCCAATATGTCCTTCGTCAAGTTCCGGTTGAGAAGAATCAAGCCCCACTACAGTAACCTCGCCAAATTGCCCAAAGGTCGATCTGGTTTTGAAAAGGTCCTCAAAAAAGAGATAACCAGCGTTTCTGGAGTCATGGTTTCCTGGAACTATCACCTTGTTTTTGCATTCAATCCTATCGATGAAGTTTTTTGCTCCATTATACTCAGCTGCAAGCCCGTTTTCCGTCAGGTCACCGGTAATTACTACAATATCCGGAGAGCTCCGGTTTATATTTTCAAGCATAGAATTTGCAATCTCAGGCATATAATATGCCTCTGAGAAATGAATGTCTGAAATATGTACTATTCTTTTAATCTCTATTCCTCTGTCTTACTCATTCGCGTTTCGACTTTTTGAATTAGAATTCATAAAGTCTTATATATAGTTATTCGATTTAGTCAATATATAAAAAAGAAAAACCATAATTAATGATATTGATTTATTCTCTATATAGAAAGGTTTCATTCTCTCAGCTGGATGATATCTTCTTTTGAGTATTCTTTTATTTGGCTGAATCTATGTTCCAAATTAACTTGCGAGAAAACAAAAAATGCAGATCTAAGGAATTGAGGTGAAAAACGTAATTGTGTAAAAGTCTGGGAGGTGTCAATTTATTGACTTATTGGCCGCCAAAAAAGAAAAAGGAAGAGATTTGAAGTACTGGCTCACTGAAAAAAGTAACATGGGATAATTAAGTAAGTTTCTTCTGAGGGCATATTTTCGGACATGTTCGTATATCTCTAATTTGTTCATAGGTTTTAGTCCCACGTTACTAATTAAAATGCTCCTCTCTTATATATATACTTTTTCGTTTTCCCTTCAGTTTATTAATTATATATATTTATTTCGTCAAAAATGTATATTTAATTGCCAAAATATTATTTTTGAGCAAAAAGATCTTTAAATTCTTGAGATTTTCTGCGGAGTCAGCCTCTGCAGAGAACTTCCAGTTCTGTTCTCCTAGTTTAAAAATAATGTAGCCAACAATGATGTATAGAATTAACCTATTTGCAGAGTCTATTCTGCCAGATTTACGAAACCAGTTGAAGGCTTGCTGAAGAAGCCATATTCATTATGTGAAGAACCTTTTTGTGCTCCCTTGTTAATTAGTTGATATTTTAATATGCTTATAACTCAGTAATTCATTTAATGTCCATTTCTTTTTTGTAATTCTAGATTCTTGTGCAGGTGTCTTTTTTCTTGAATCTTTAGATTCTTTCTCTTTTGTTAAACCCCTATAATACCTACAAAAGTTAAAATGGGTGCAATAAACTCTTATTTGATAATACAGGCTTTTGAATTTCTTTGAAAATCCTATTGTTTTTCTTGAGATTCTATTATTATCTTACCTAAAGGTTAGATTCTGTCTTTCAAGTAAATTCATTGAAATTTCACTTTGATCTATGTTTTGACCAAAGATAACTCTTTTTTCAACGTTTTGGAACTTACATCCTTGCTTATTTTTGACAACCTGAGCATATTTCAAATCCTTAGTTGGTAATAATGCTGGCCTCTTAGGTCTTCCTCTCTTACCAGTTTTAGGAAAATTCACCCATCCTCCATATTTTAAAAGAGCTTCAGCATAGAATTTTAATCCATCTGTGACAAAAAGAGGTTTTGGATCTGAAATATGTTTATCTGTAATCATTACTAACTCGTCTGCTACATACTGTTTTCTTGGACCCGATAAAATCAAGAATTAACCTAGATTCAGGTGTAAAGCTTACCCACAGCCAAGTTCCTTCAGCTTCGTTTTCGGTTCTTGGGACAACTTTTTTTCGACTATTACCCACAATTCATCCATCTCAACTTTGGAAATGTTCAAGTCTTTCATCAAATCTTCATTTACTTTTTCACATTGGTTCGCGCAGCGAGACAACCAGTTACTAATTGTATCTGGTTGAACTTCCAATAAGTCAGCGATAGCTTGTATTGACATTCCTTTGATAACCATATTTAAGGCTAATTTGACGAGGGATTCATCTTTGCGAAGATTATCAAAGAAAGTGTTTGTACGATCATTAAATACTCTGCCGCATTCGCGGCAGATATATTTTCGGACTCTTTTGTTCTTGATCTGATAAGTACCATTACCTATGATATTTCCTTTTCCAGAAATACAGTAGAGTTTACAATCTTGATTAGGACAAAAAACATCAGTAAACTTTGGTTCTGCTCCTCGTTTCCCCATATAACATACATATTAATCATAATATATAACGTCAACTAAATACAATAGGAGTACCAGCAGTTTACAAGTGGTTAAAATATCTTTCTACAAATCTAAGCTTAGACACCTTGTTAATAATCATTGATTACATGTAATCAAGTTCGAGTCCGAGATCATAAGCTCATTTTAACTCTATTTGTGCACATGTAACTGTTGGATGATTTAGTTATAGTTATTTTTTGCCATATGCCAAAATTTTCCATATATATTTTGATTTTGCCCAAAAGATATATCTACTTGATGGAAATTAATACTCCTAGAAATCGGGAGATAAAATATGCGAAAAAATAGTTTTGAGTTTAATTGCATTTGTTTTATGGGATATGAGGAATCGGATCCTACACCTTTGAATTTCAGATTCCGTGCAGACATTAAAAATAATCTTAGTACCTGTTGCTTCGATCGTTGTTAGGCAGAATTTTAATCAAACATTGTCGATTACATATGAGTAACTCACAGGCTTCTAGTCATATTCCTGATCTTGATCTTATCACCTATTATAGTGAGAACTGTTACTCTTTTCTTTCTATGGCCAGCCCCTGGACAAAATTAATAGGGCTTATTGCTGTCATCTTAATCTTAACCATTGCTCAAAGTGTTGAACTACTGGTGGTACTGTATGCGTTTATAATTTTTTTATATTGGCGGTCTAATCTGCCAATAAGAAAACTATTTGACTGGTGCCTTTTGCCTATATTGTTTGTTTTATCTTTAGTTATTCTATTAATGTGGAATGAACCAGGTGTACTCTTGTTTTCCCTAAAACTCCCCTGGTTTTCTTTAACTTTGACAGATAATGGATTATTGCTATTGATTCGGCTTTTGCTAAAAGCTCTTATATCAATGACATCTTCCATCCTGCTTCTCATGACAACCAAATATGCTTACCTTTCAGCCATAATTTACAGGATTTTTCCATTTCCCGTGGATCAGATATTTTTGATGTCCTACAGGTTTCTCTTCATAACACTGGATATGATTGATTCTATGATAAGGGCTTTTAAGTCGAGAGGTGGAGGTTTCATTAAAAACATGAGCAGGCAAAGCCAGGCTTTTGCTGAGATCTTTGCGCTTGTTTTTATCCGATCTTATGATCAGGCTGAAAGGGTGAACAAAGCTATGGAGTCGAGAGGATATGATGGAACATACACTACATCAACAGAAATTCCGCAAATGAAGCCTATAGAATATACGGTTCTGTTGGCGTTTTTAGTTGCAGTAGCTTATCTACTACTATTTTATAATTCATCAATTTTGAGGTGAATTTGTAATTTATGAAAAAATATCTTGATTTAGTACGAAATCATGATTTTTCCGAGCCTCATGAGCTAATACACATAGACTGCGCAAGTCATATCTATCCAGATGGCAGCATTGGAATTCATGAGTTGTGTTTCAGGGTCAAAGAGAATGAGATAGTTGCCTTATGCGGGGCAAATGGCTCAGGCAAATCGACCCTTTTGGAGCATCTGAACGGCCTGCTTCTGCCGTCAAAAGGTAACATCTATGTCATGGGTAAAAAGATAAACCTAACAACAAAAAAAGATCTGTGGAAGAAGGTGGGAATAGTATTTCAGAAATCGGATGATCAACTCTTTGCACCAACAGTCCTAGATGACGTAATGTTCGGTCCACTCAATTTAGGCATGAAAAAACTTGAAGCTAGAGATGCAGCAATGGAAGCTTTAAGGGCTGTAGGAGCTGAGAAGTTTATAAACAAGATTCCTAATTATCTCAGTGGTGGACAGAAGCGTTTAGTCTCTATAGCTGGGATCCTTGCTATGAAGCCAAAAATAATTGCTCTTGATGAACCAACTTCCGACCTAGACCCAAAGCATGCTGAAATCATTGAACATATAATTTGTGAATTGAAAGGAAAGCATGGCATAAGCATTGTTTTGGCCACTCACGACCTCGACCTTGCTGCACGTATAGCTGATAGAATCTGTATTGTTAAAGGAGGATCTATAATTGCAGAAGGTAGGCCTTCAGAGATCTTTTACAATATAAATTTGCTTGAAGATGCCGGGTTAAAGGAACCTAAGGTTGTACAAGTGTATGAAGCTCTCTGTAAGTTCAAGGGGATTGAGGCAAAAAGAAGGCCTGTAACCGTAGAAGAGCTGGTAAGATCTCTTTAATCTGCAAATAAATATAAGCAGTATCAAAGGATCTGTAACTAACTGGTTTGAATTCCCTTCTGCTCAATTTGATTTCTCACTCCATAGCTAACGTGCAAAACTAAAATTTGGCATATCACCAAATAACTTGGCATCATACCAAAAATTGGAAAAAATCAGACAAATTAGTGTTACTGATACTTAATTAAAAATCTATATATATAAATAAATATGTTAGGAAGTTCTCAAATGGCTCACATACATTTAGAAGATGGTGCTTTTTCCCTTCAATGGATCTCTATATGGTGGATTCTCTCAATAGCTTTAGTATGTCTTTGTATATACTGGATGAAAAAAGTGAAGAAAAGTAATGACAACAAAGTGTTAACTATAGCAGGAATGTGTACTGCTGCTTCATTTGCGATTTTTCAGGTAAATATCCCTTTATTTGGAGGCGTTCACATGAATCTAACGCCTCTTATAGGCATCCTGGGAGGTCCTGCAGTTGGGGGGATAATTGTATTCATAGTGAATATATTATCTGCTTCAATAGGGCATGGTGGATGGGGAATGATTGGAGCGAACACTCTAGTCAACATAACTGAAGTTTCGGTTGCCTACTTTATATATCATGGACTTGCCAAAGCCAAATTGAGTTCGTTCCCAAGAGCTGGCATTGCTACACTTTTAGGACTGTTGTTTGGTAATATAGCTATGATAGTCATAATATTGGTCTCAGGAATCCAAGGAGTAATGCAGAGTCGCATGGATATATTTTATGGGCTCTCTCTCCTAGCAGGAGTCAATATGGGAGTTGCTGTAATAGAAGCTGTGCTTACTGGATATGTGGTGTCGTACTTGCAAAAGGTCAGACCAGATATGCTTCAGGAGGATGAATTTCTTGTATGAAATAGACCGAAAAAAAAGTATGCTTCTGTTTGGGATTTTGATCATAGCTGTTTCGGGATTAAGTTTAATTGCCTACCACGTCTCGGGTAATATGGGCATAGAAGAAAGGTTTAATAGTGCTGTTGGAATTAAAGCAGAACCAGAGGAAGAAGGGCTTTCTGGAATATTTGGATTTAATATTGAGGGCAATATATTATACTATGTGATTATCCTCGCCATTCTGATAGTATTATGCCTGATTATTTACGGTAAAAAGTAAAAATACTGCCATCTGTAACTTAAAATTATTTCAAGAAATTCAGTATATTTCTCGGATGACAATATATCTGCTCCTTTTTTTATAGAAAGAGCTGATCCCAAAACTCAAAGTTGCATATCTGAGTCTCGAATTTGGAATAACCAATCGAGTTCCGAATCATGAAAATAATTTTGAAATTCTCATTGATTTGAGAATAAAATTGGTTTTGGGATGAGCTCCATAACTGTTTTTCATCTCTCTAGGTTTATTTCGGATTTTTTATCAACAAGGTTTTAAAATATTTATTCCCATTTTCGTCTGGAGCAGTCCTTTCGATACCGTGAATATCGTTTTCATAGCCGGGGAATTCGTTCTCAAAATCTTGTCGGACAATAAGGTAATTCAGAATATCCCTGGCATTGAGGTCAAACTTTTCCCCGCCCATTATGATTGGAATTCCAGGAGGATAAGGAACCAGCATCACTCCGGCTATTCGAGGCGTTGTCGCATCGGGTTTGATATCGCGCAATTCCACTGATTCTACTTCCTGCTTTATTATGCAGCTATAAGCTTCGGCCGGAGTTAAATCATGCACTGGCCTGGATTCAAAAGCTTCCCGCATTTTCTCCAACAGCTTATTCTTTTTGATGTAATCATGCATTTCATGACAGTGATCTTTCAAGCTCTTGTCCTGATACTTTTCCGGGTACCTTGCAACAAGGTCGGGGAACAAGTCAGCTAGGGCCGCATTTGAATCGTATAGTTTCTTGAATTTAAAGAGTTCGGCTACCAGAGTACCCTGTTTTCCTCTGGTCGTGCCAGCTGAATTAAGCAACAGCCAGGAGTAGTAATCTGTTTTTTCACAGACAATGCCTTTGTTGGTCAAGTAATTGGTTACAATGACGGCTGGGATGCCTATGTCGTCCATATTGCCGTTGATATCAATTCCTGGGCAAATAAAGGTTAATTTGATCGGATCCAGCATGGCATATTCATCTTTAACCGCAAAACCATGCCAGGTAGTTTCATCAGGCTTTGCCGGCTTGATAGTCCAGTAAGTCTGGTTTTTAGCCAGTTCTTTAATAGAAATCTTTGGTCTGTGATTTTCACACCTTTCGGTAACGCAGGGAGGTTGCCATACCTTGAAAAACCAGTCTTTTTGTTTGGCTAGATCCTCCTGAGCCCAAGCGATTTTCCGGCGTAGTTCGATAGCTTCTTTAATGATATCCTCAAATACGACAGCCCCATTATCTAGCATCATCTTAGTGGCCACTTCCAACGAAGCCACCATCGAATACTGAGGAGAAGTGGAGCCATGCATCATATACGATTCATTAAAAAGGTCGTGGAAATTTTCTCGGGCTGCAGTCGAACTGCTGATATATTTAGGTAATCTGACATGAATCATGGAAGCCTGGGAAAAAGCCGTTAACAGTTTGTGGGTGGATTGGGAGCAAAAAACTAGTTTATTTCTTTGAGGTAAAGACATCCCATAATGTTTTTTGTAAATTCCGTGGAATTTTGCATAGGCATACCAGGCTTCGTCGAAATGAAGTATCTCCACATTTTTTAGACATTCTTGAACGTAGTGTGTATTATAACAAACACCATCATACGTAGAATTGGTTAAAGCCGCCATCTTATATGATTTATCTGAAGAGATTGCACTGAAGTCCACAGGCCCGATAATTCCGAGTCCATTTCTCAGAGGATGCATGTATTCCGGATTGGCTCCGGTAATAATCATTGAATAGTTTAGTGACTTGTGACAGTTACGGTCCATAACCGTTTGTTCTCTGGGGGATACCTGGCTCCGCCAGATAATTTGATTGGCAGTTGAAGTCCCATTTAACACATAGTACGTCAGGTCTGCTCCAAAAACTTTAGCGGAAAAGTTTTCCGCATCTCCCGTGACCCCGCTATGGTCCAGCAGTGAGCCAAGCTCGGGCACAGAAATAGAAAGGTCTGCTCTCAGGAAGTTTTCACCAAAGAACTTATGAAGGGCAGTACCCGAGGGGCTGGTCAAAAATCCCTGTCCTCCCATATGGCCAGGTGTGTGCCAGGCATATTTGTAGGCTTCAACATACTGGACCAGCTCATTGAAGAAAGGAGGTAAAACAGCAGCAGTATAATCTTTCACCTGTCTTGCGATTCTCCCTGCCAGAAAAGAAGGAGTGTCAGTCAGTTTCCAGACTATCTCACTAATTTTCTCCAGCACTTCATCAGGAATGCTTTCTATGGAAATGCGCCCAGTCAGCAGGATAATCGGTATATTTTTATTCCTTCTCCTTACGAAATTGATTAACACCAGAGCGGATCTGGTACCTTTTACTCTATCTTTTAAATACTCGTTTTTCTCATGCAGGTATCCCATTTCCGAAAGATCCCAATCAATAACTATCGTGCCGAGATCTTCCTTGGATCGAATGATGTCATGAGCATCACCTAATCCACAAGACGGTAAAATTGAACAATGCTGTTCTTCTGTAAGATCACTAAGGATTTCACGCAGCCATAGGCCCTGATCATTTTTTTCTTTAATTTGGTCTGAAATGACCAGAACAGGCCACGATGCCATTTCCAATTTTCCCATGTATTTTCCCCTCTACAAATTATTATGCTAAGTTATGAGTTGCAGGTCTATCCCGGATTATAAACTGCAATCAAAAATGTAGGATTTCAGGGTTTCATCTCATAGGAAGTAGGCCCTTCTTTATAATTGGTGAGAGCCAACCATTTCGAACAGTACCCAATATTCTGAGGTTCTTTGTCACAAGAAAGGTTACAGTAGCCATCGGAGTATTTGGCAATTAGTTTATACCCTAGATCATGCCACTGTTTGATGACTTCGTTTGCGTGTTTCTTCCCAAGTCTAGTAAGCATATTCCTAGCTTCCTGGCCACTTTTTCCCCTGCAGCATTCATCCCACTGACGAATCGTTTTCTGAAGCCCACCAGTTTCAATTTTTTGTTGTAATGGTAGAATATCGATTTTGGTCATGCGTTGATAATTCAATCTGGCCCAATTGGATACAAAATCAAAGGCCCACCAGGCCGAATACCGGTCAAACACTTGGGGGTCACCTGTCTGATATCGTTCAGGCAGTTCAAGTGCCTGCGCAGCAAAGGGAACAAAACAGGTAGTATAGGATGTATCCGGGCCAAACCAGCAAAGCCCTCGAGTCGCTTCAGGGATTTCGGGGGTTCTAGGCCGAAGTTGGTTGACATATGTGTAACCCTGATAGAAGACTGAAATTGGTCTTTCCCACGCACCGCACATGTTCTGGTTCTCTGTAATATTATTTTGGTTTCCATCATATGGACCAATGAAACGACTAGGGTCACCGTAAGGCCCGGAGGATACATCCTGGGTCAGGTCAAACTGCGTTCCTTCGTAATGATCTCTGTACAGGGCAAAGACATCTTGAAGGGTAAGCAGGGACTTTGGTGTTATTGAAAAAGGATAATCAGTGGCATAGCTCCCGTTCTTGATGTCTTTAAAACCTTTTGTCACCCAGGGGCTTAAAGCCAAATCAGGGTTGACCCGGTCGAGAACTCTCCAGACACGGCGTAGGGAATAATAAGGATGGTTATATTCGCCATTACTTACCGAGGAAAGCCAGTCCAGAGGGCCGTCTTCTGGGTCCCACCAGCCGAGTTTTTCGAGCCCCGGTTTCAGCAGTTTGGAATAGATAATAACATCTTCCTCATTACCCTCGATCTGGCGAATTCGAAACTCGTTGGCGGCTACAAAGATCTCTCCGTCACGGACCTGCTGGGCTACCCAAACGGAATGGTATTGTTCATCTGGCAAGGCACACATTTCAAAGACCCAGGCTTCGCCTTCGTCGGCTACCAGTAGTGTTTCTCCGGTTGAGTAAAGACCATATTCCTCGATCAATTGACCCATGAGTTCAATAGCTTCGCGGGCTGTTTTACAGCGTTCCAGTGCAATCCTAGAGAGTTCCTGGCTGTAAAAGAGCCGGATATGTTTGCCGTTTTTTTCGGCTTCTTTGGAGGTTACACGTTCTGGCTGATATTTGGCGCCATTGGTACATTCTCCCATCATCAGGTTATGTTCATTCATTATCCCGTAATTACCGTCAAAATAAGCGTAAGTATGCTTCACCTGGGGAATATGGCCGATCGGCTTGGTCAGGTCTGGAACTGAATTCGGTGATTCCCTAACATGATGAGTTGACGGTTCATAGTTTGGCCCTCTTTCATAAGTTACTATTCTGGGATAGCGATAGTGTTCCTCAAACACTTGCCTCTTCGCGCCTTGCTCATGATCCTGAGCCGGGACATAAATAATCCTCTGGTCTCCCAGTTCATCGTCATCAGAATGGGCTACTATCATCGAGCCATCTGCACTTGCTCCTCTGGTAATAATTAGCGTTGTACACATAATCTTCGCCTCGTTTAATTTTTCAATGTTTTTTGAGCTCCCCTGGACCAGTCATGTTCAGCTTATTGCAGTTCTAGAGGTAACTTTCAGGATCAGCTCTTCAGCACACTGTTCAACTTTGTATTACTCAACGTTATAAAAACAACAATAAATTTAAACTCTTTAAAAGTATGAACAGCTTATTTCTTAAAATACTTTCTACATTTTTTAGAGAATTTCACTAAAAAAAGTCATACTTTAAGTCACGAGGAAACTAAAAATTATTTTGAAAGATATTGGAGAGTATGGTACTGAAATTTGAAAAGAAGTTTATCGGACAGCCAGCCAGCTAAACTTATGATCTGTAATTAACCCGACTAGGGAAAATTGAACCGCAGCCGATCACTATACGTTGATCACCTTATCAATTTCGTTAAGACAGAAAAGAAATATAATCGAAGTTATAATTGGAAGAGAGATAAATATATTATTGATCAGGGAAAGTAATAATATAATGTACGGAAGGGGAGCAGAAAGAGGACCTCTACAACTGGATATAGGCATAGTTGTATCAGGGCTTGGAGGCAACTCCAGTCAAGAAAGGGATCAAGTCCATGGACTTGTTTCTTTTTTTGGTGTCGATTTTGGACTTTACATTGGGCCATCATATAATCCATTTCGGACTATTGGACCAAGTATCGGCGCAGGTGTGATCATAGGATCTAATGGTTTTCTGGCTGCAAAATTGGGCATCCATTTCAGAAGAACATTTGGTTTAGCAATGCTATTTCCTATAGTCCCTATTTATGGCGCTACTGGAGCAAGCATTTTAGCCGCGTTGCCTATTTCAGAGGGAGTTAAAGCCGCAGCAACAATCCCATTGCTTTTAGTGCCAGCAGCTGTTGTATATCAGGAAGATATCAAAAAATTACGTAAACATGGAACGGAAGTTTTGATGAAACTGAGATCGTATGTTCTAGAAAAATAAGTGTTTCATAAAATTAATTTTCAATAATTTTTGTTTTGACTTTCTTTATAGAGACGAAGGATTTGAAAAAAGACTGCAGGCCTATTAGTGAAAACATAGAGAATGAATATAACTTCAAATAAAGCTAAAAGATTTGATTGGTTAGATTATAATCATCAAGAATATGTTCGCGTGTCTGTGAATGATATATCGTAGATTGTAGAATGAATCCAGCAGAGCTTATGAGGATTGAGTAATAATTCTAATATGGCTAGCAATTGTTTTAATCACACCTGAAAATCATAAATTTTGACATGATAGGGGGACTCACCTTGAAAATCGTAGTTGTGGAAAACGATGACAGGAAAACCAGTTCGATATTTGAACCGGGATTTATTGCAATATATGAGGAAGATGACAGGGGATGGAAAGTCCTGAACCGTTTTGAAAATAAAGTTTGCAACGCTAAGGGTATGGCTGCGGTACGCACGGCTGTAGCGGATACAATAAAGCAACTTGGTGATGTAAAAGTAATTGTTGCAAGTGAAATCCCAGGAATAGCGTCCGGAACTTTTCAAGCAGCTGGTTTTGATATCTTCCTTGTGGAAAATAGTGTGTTGAATATTCTTGATTCAATCAAAAAGGAAACGCTTGAGGCAATTGAGGAACTTCAGAAAGAACCCCAAAAATTCGAGATCACGCAATTTCTGGAACCTGGAGTTAGTAAAGGTGATTTTTCGATTAATATAGAAGAAATCATGTTTAAAAATCCAGATTTGACTTCAAAGAAAATTCTGATCCCTTATCTGAAAAATGGAGAATTTAACAGGCTAGATGTTATTTGCAGTCATCTTCCAAAGTGGTTTGTCACAAATTTAGGTGTCTTGGGGTTTGAATATGAAATTGTGAGCGACTTACCGAACAAAAAGACTGTTAGAGTGACGCATATACAAACTCAGTAAAAAGCGGGAATCTCTGAAAGTGGTCAGTATAAATTCGGCTGCTCAAATATAATTTTCATCCTCAAGCTTTTAAAAACTGTTATTTTACAGAAAACGCTCATGATATTTTCTGGATAACATGCACAACCAATGAAAGTACTTTTCACCTTACATTTTTTGACTATCGATTTCGTCATTACTTTGAATAGTAAGGTTATCCTAACGATGAGTTGAAAAACCATCGTTAAACTAATATTGAAGTATGGAATTAAAATTGAAGTAGTAGAAGGGCTTGTGTAGAAATCCTTAATTTGATTCCTTTAGGACTTACGCATTATCTATCTCTAGTTATAACTTATTCTCTGGATACTGTTCTGGAAAAATGGCTCTGATGAAGAAGCCCATGTGATAACTGTAGAACCGATGTTACTATTTTTCACTTTTGTACTGGTACTGTAAATCTGATATATAATTCAGTCCCAGACTCTCTTTTTAACTCAATCTTACCCCCTAACTGATCTACTAAGGTTTCCACCAGCTCTAATCCAAGAGAAGCGGAGTCCTCTAAATTAAACTCATCAGGCATACCAATCCCATTATCCGAGACTATTAATACAAAATCAGTGTCGTTATAACTTTCTGTTGTGCTTCTCTCTTCTTTATTTGCGTGTTCTGCAGAGTCTTCCCTGTGAATCTTGATTTGAATTTTCCCATCGTCTCTACCTAAAAAAGCGTACTTTAAGGAATTTGAAACAAGTTCGTTAACAATAATTCCCAATGGAACAGCAGTATCCATATCGAAGAAAATATTATCCTCAAGTTCAATGTTCAGGCTCGTGTTGACATTTCCAAGTCTATAAGTCTGGAAAAGATTTTCAACAAGCCTTTTAATATATGACGAAAAGTTTAGTGTATCGGTTCCTCTGCTTTCATGCAATTCTTCATGGATAAGGGCAATTGATGTTACTCTGTCCTGACTCTCTATGAAAGCGTTAAGGACTTCCGAATCTTCAGTACATTTCCTGCTTCTGAATTTTTCAGCTTGTAGATCAAGAAGGGAAGAGATCACTTGCAAATTATTTTTAATTCTATGATGGATTTCTTTTTTTCGGGCATCTTCGGCTTTTGCTAGAAGCCTTTCTGCATTTACTTGCTCAGTAATGTCTCTACCAATAGCTGAGACAGCAATCAGCTTTCCAGAAACGTCAAAAACTGGAGAATAAGTTACTGAAACATTTATTAGTCTACCATCTTTTTTTAACCTTACAGTTCTGTAATGCTGGATTTCTTCTCTTTGTTTAACCTTTTCAATTAACTTTTTTATTTCTCCTTTAAGATTATCCGGTTCAGGGATTGAGACATCTCCACCCAGAATTTCTTCAGCTGAATAACCATAAATATGCTCTGCTCCCTTATTCCAACTTGTAATAGTACCATCAAGAGACACAGTTGTAATAGCATCATTTGATGATTCCACAGCATCCGCTAATATCCTAATCTTGTCTTCTGCTTTTTTGTGATCTGTAATGTCCTGAACTATTCCTCTCAGTCGAATTGGGAATTTTATTTCATTAAAAACAACTTCGCCCTGTGCGTGGACTATACGCTCTTCTCCATCAGCTGAGATAACTCTATGATCAACGCTAAAAGACTCTCCTTTTATAGCACTTTTAATGGCATTATCCACATAGTTTCTATCTTCAGGATGTATAAAGTTTAAAAAATCACTGTATGTATTAAACAGCTTAGGGGGAACACATCCAAATATATGGCACATCTCATCAGACAAGTAAATTTCATCAGTTGCAAGATTCAAGTCCCAATTTCCAATATGAGCTATTTTTTGAGCTTCAGAGAGTATTCTTTTTTCTTCCAGCAATGATTCATAAGCTTTTTCAAGCTCAGATGTGCGTTCTTTAACTTTTGCATCTAAACTGTCATGTGCTAGTTTAAGGACTTCTTCTGCGTTTTTGCGCGCAGTTATATCCTGTGTTATGCCAAAACCGCAGATAACCTCTCCGTTTTTGTCAAATTCAAAATATGCCTTCTTACGCACCCACTTGGTCTTACCATCCACAACAATGCGATGTTCCATTTCATATGGTTTGCTCTTTAATTGTGCTATCCATTCTTTATCAACATATTTTCTATCGTCTGGATGAACTTTAAAAAAGAAAGTCTCATAAGTCAAATGGGTGCCTTTTGGGATGCCAAAGATACGGTAGTTTTCGTCAGACCATATCAATTCTTTTTTACGCCCATCCAGACGCCAGCTTCCGATATTTCCCATAGTTTGAGCAAGATCAAGATCTTCCCTGTTTTTCTCTAGCTTATCCACCAGAATATCGCGTTCTTCCAGCGATTGGGCAAGCTTGAAGTTACTGTGACTTAGTTGTGAGATCATGTTGGCAAGTTTCATGACGAAAAGCATATCTTTGTTCACAGCTTCCCTACTTAACCTTGGAACTTTTTCAAGTGCGGCTATGTACTCTTTCTCATTAAAGCCGTATTTTCTTGCTTGGGATCGGAAAAGTTCATATTCCAAAGGTTCGTCTTCAAAAAAGAAATTCCCTGAAAAAATATTGCCAACATGCTGACCGTCTATAATAAGAGGAGTTACTACATCCCACATATTATTCTTGCATTTGTACAGCTTAAACTCTCCAGGGGCAACGCTCAGGGATAGTTTTGTATCACTTTCCACGCAATGCTTGCAAGATTCAGTAGTAACTCTGTGGAATTTTGTGCAAATTTCTTGCCATCCAACACCTACAAGAACGTTGCCTTTGAGATCAACTAGGGCTATGCTAATGTGAGTAAATTCATATAAATCATCTATAAGAGATTGAATAGCTGGAATATCGAGGATATCAGTTAGCTCAAGGTTTGCCATCTCCTGAGTTCCACTTTCCTGAAGTTTTTCATCAAGTTCTGTATGGTCACTTATCTCGAATCCAGAAATATTTACGCGCTCTTGTTCGGGTAAAGGGTGAAAAACAATCAAATATACTCTTTTTCCTACTTTAACTTCCATTTTTTCTGGATTATTCTGGGTAATTACTTTTCTCACAATATTTCCGAGATAGGAGGGTAGTTTTTCCCCGACTTCCATACCCCACTCATGCAGTAAGAGTTTACCTTCTTTATTTGAGCAAAGAACAATACAATCATTTGATATACTGAGCACTGGATTTAGAATTGTTGCCGGAATTAGTTTCAGGTCTGTTGTCATAATTCTTCAGACTCCTCTCTTTAACGGCGACGTACATAACTTTTGTATATTGTTAGACTCACTCACAAACTAGAATATAACTATAACCCTCTAAATATAGCTAACCAATCGATAATATCTTTCTTATTGTAACAATTATGTACTAAATCTGAAAAATAATAGATAAACTTATTTATTAATATAGAGCCTATCCCAAAACTCAAAATTTACTTCTTTAGATCTCATATTTTAAGCAACCATTCGAACCTATGACTATGAAGATAATCCTGAGTATTTCGGAGAATTGAGGATAAAAATGGGTTTTGGGATAAACTCAATGATTATGGGATAAACTCAATGATTATGGGATAAACTCAATGATTATTTTGGGGGCTATACGTGTCAGACAATGACAGGACAACTACTGCCCAAGAACGTCTTGAAAGGGGCAGATCTCTGAGAGAGAAGGTACCTCGTAGCAGCCGTGCAACGTGGATGCCTTCACCATCTAGATCCGACCCAATCAGTCTGCTTCAGGAACAGGATAAAGGTCGTCTGAAACACTTTTTACCAATAAAATATGGACGCATGCTGAAATCACCCTTTACTTTCATGCGAGGTGCAGCTATATTGATGACAACCGACTTGGCTACAACGTCGGTGACAGGTCAACAGGTGCAACTCTGCGGTGATGCAGACCTATTAAATTTTGGCATCTTTGCCATTCCAGAGCACAAGCTGGTTTTCGATAGTAACGATTTTGATGAAACATATCCTGGTCCGTGGGATCTCAAACGTTTGGCCACCAGTGCGGTAGTAGTAGGGAGAAAAAAGGGGTTCAGCGATGAGGTTAACCGAAAACTGTCTGTAACTGTAAGTAATTATTATCGTAGTACCTTAGCAAGTTTTGCCTGGGCTTCATTTCTATATGTGTGGTATTACGAAGTAGAAGTGGATAAATTTATTAAGGCATTTAAAAAAATCCTCCAAGAATTACAAAAAAAGTGCCAAAAAAGCTGTCAAGAAGGCGAGCAAAAATATTCAGGAGAACACCATGGAAGAGCTCACCGAGTTGGCCCGAGGACGGCAATGAATCCGAAGCGATCCTCCTCTTTTGGTACGTTTTAATGAGACTGTTCATGAAGAACAAGATTTTTGAATAACAAAACAGCCGTTGAAGAGTTGTTCCAGGCTTATGTGAACAGTCGCCAAGAGAAAATATGCTGGCCATGCTCAGCGCGTGGTGAACGGACAGAAGCTGATACAAGCTGCCAGCGACATATTTCTAGAAAGTATAGAGGATCCGTTGACAGGGATCCAGTATTATTGGCGTTAGTTTAAAGATATGAAAGGCTCGTTTGATCTTGACTCCCTGGATAAAGCCGGCTTGGAAACATATCTCAAGGTGTGTAGCATATGTCTGGCCCGAGCTCATGCTAGAACAGGGGATGCAGCCTGTATTTCAGGTTATATTGGTAAGAGTGATACTTTTAGTGAAGCTGTCACTGGTTTTGCCATTGCCTACGCTGACCAGACAAAACGAGATTATCAAGAATTAAAGAATGCGGTAAAATCTGGCAGAATTCAATTGGAAAACTTATAGGTGAAGTCTGCGCATGCGTAGAGAGTCCTGAAAACCAGCGAAACCGTGTAAAAGTTACAGGTCCTATTATGTTCCTCTGCCATGACGAAGAATAAAAAGAAACTTGAGCTGATATCGAGATCGTTTATTTAATTTCATTAATTCATAAACGGATCTAGGTTTAAAACAGGCAGTACAGGAAATACATATAAACCGCTTGTCAGATTACATATTGGAGAGCGTATGAAAGTTTTAGAGTGTAACACCATTGATATTGCCCCTACGATTTCGAGACTGCTAAAAATCCCTATGGTTCCACCGACTGGCAGGTCAATTCCGGAAGTAGAGAGCTATGCAAAGGAAAGAGGCTGCAAGAGAGCAGTAATTATTGTAGTTGATAGTCTAGGGTATTCTCTTTACAACCATTTTTCTCCATTAATGAAAAACTTGAACGAAATCGCCGAAAAAGGGTTATTGTTCAGGTGCAAATCGGCTGCAACCATAACGTCCCCCGCAATTGCGTCAATCTTTACAGGTTATCTACCAGAAGAGCATAATATCTACTCGACCGCGGACATTTATACCGAAAGGGCAAAAGACTCGGAAAATCCAAGATTGAAAAGCATTATGGAATGGGCTTATAGGGCTGGCATGAAAGCGGCTGCAGTCATAGAGTCCGAAGGTGCGGAAAGTTTTAGGGGAAGGATTAAAGACTTTTATGGAGTCCCGAATTCCGAAGATATTCTGAATTATGACCTTCAGATCACGAATTATGCGGTACATGCCCTCAAAGAAAAACCCGATATCCTGGCAATTCACCTCAGAACCCTTGATCGTTTCTCTCATAGGGCAGAAAGCTGGAAAGAACTAGAAAAGGCTGCAAAAGCTGTGGATGAAAATCTGGGAGAGATCTATCGGAATGCAGAAAAAGGAACGATTTTCTTTATCTGCGGAGATCATGCAATCCATGGTGGAAAAAAGTGGCTTAAGGGTGCGGGAGAAGAATATACCAAAAACCACAGGCAAAATTTTGTGGCCCTTATAGTAGCCTGTAATCAAAAATTATAAATTTTTTGGTATTTTCAAGAAAACTACCATTCTGAAACTTTACCTATTTTTATTTTAAGCATTAAAATACACTATTATCAGGTTCTAGAGGTTTAGGACCTGACACTTCTCATGAGTATACGAATGATAAATTTCCTAGAAAAATTCGTATCAGAACTTTTGCTCAACTTCAAGAATCTTACTGAAACACCGGATTGTTCGGCCGCTGTTCTTATGCAGGATCCCAATACCTCCTGCTTCTTCCCATTCTCGGATGTTTTCGGAGTTATCATCAATGAGAACTCTTGCAAGCCCTGATTGTAAGGCTTTTTCCGGTCTGTAACAGAGAATTGCAGTTTCTGCGTAAGAGTGTCCAAGTTCTTTCTGGATCCATCTGATTTTTCCCTCTTTGGCGTTGGTTAAGGCCTTTTTTCTCTCGGGACCAGGGAGTGCAGAAAGGATTGTAGGATAAAGGCCCGAGCTTTTAAGGAACCCATGCAGCTCTCTTCCTCCGGGCATCCAGGACATCTCAGACCAGAACTCAATTCCTGCAGATGTGATCCTCTTCCAGAAGAGCTCTCTGTCGCTGCTATACCAGAGCATCATATTGTCACCGAGATTTTCACAGGCAGCTGTGAAATCTGTAAGGACTCCATCCATGTCTAGAAAGAGTTTTATTTCTTGTAAGGGCTCGGGAGAATAAGAAACATCAAGCGAATGGCTTGAGGGAAATTTCTCAAAGCTTACCGAACTGTTCTGGATAGAATTGCGTTGATTGAAAGAAATAGGCATAATAAACTTCCCTTATTGCTCTGGCGGCAAATGACTTCCCATTACTCATAAAGATATCATAATAAAAGAAAGTAATCATATTAAAAATATTTGTTCTGTGTGACAAGGTAAAAGGAACAGATAATAGAAGAAAATGAACTAAGTTAAGCTTATTCCTCATGTATGAACACCACAGTCTTTGCGAAGATATCATGAAAGGCTTGCTTTTTTGAAGTAAAGAAAATTGATAAAAATCCAGCAAAAAAGGGAATTGCAGCGAGAATTTTCATGATAAAGCGTTTTGTTGCCTGTTTAAAGGAAATTTTATTTCCATTAAGATCAGTAACAATGAGATTTAATGCCTGCTTACCTACCGTTCCTTTAAGGGTAGAACTCTCCTGCGAAGCAAAATAGATCCACATAGTCAGAAAGAACAGAATGCAGAAGAGAGTTTTATCCATGATTTCTGTAATTAATTGGATGAACACAAAAAGCAGAATAATTACAAAAATATCAATTATCGAGGCTATAAACCTCCTGGAAAAACCACAATATGATTGCATCCCATCCCCCTAATTTATTTTATACAAAACCAATGTGAATAATTGCATAAATAGTGCTGAGTAATACAACCCAAACAGAAATGAATAACTTAAACCTCAATTGCCAAAGTTGAATCTTAGATCAAATCAATCTAAACAACATCAATTACTTTACTGGGAAAACAATAGGATAAAAGTAAAGCAGATAACTAAAAGAGAAGGTTTAGAAAAAGACGTTTACCTTCTCAGCTGAAAGATTTCTACTTTTTCATTGTCGCTTTCATTTTTTCTTTGAAATCGGGCTTTCGATCTTATCCACCAGTTTCTTTACATCAGTCTTGATCTCTGATGCAAGTTTCTTTGCACTGTCTCCTGTTGCATCAACTAGTTTTTCAACCTTGGCGGTGAGACTCTTTACCTCATCCTTTACATCAATTGACTTTATTTCTCCCGGTAGGGCCTTTATTTCAGAATTTATATTTTTTGCAAGTTTTGAAGCTTCCTCTCCTGTTTTCTTTGCAAGAGTATCAATATCGTTTCCAAGCTTTCCAACTTTTTCCTGTATTCTGGAACTCTTTTTTCCAGTTTCGGTTCCTTTACTTTCGCTTTCCGGTGTTTGTGCCATATAAACCCCATTTGGTATTTAGTAAAGATAATTAATTTTTCTGTTAAAGAGTGCCTATTTTTTAGACATTTACATATGGACTTTCGGAATTATAAAATTATCCTCTAAAGTCCAGGCCCGAGTTCTTTAAATACTATTTCTCTCAAAAAAGGGCCTGAACAGTATTAATTTATAGAGCTAGAACGCAACAAAGAACCTTTTGAAGTATATACTATGCTTAAGGTTAAGCTTCCTTGCTTTCAGGCACTGGGATGTAAAATCTTTAATCAAAGCCGATTTTGAAAATATTTTTGTTACGCTTAAAAATAAAATTTATTACGCTACAAGCTTATAATGTATAAATTAAAATAGTATGCTTGTAAAAAGTAAGGCAACTTAACTGATTAAAAGAGTTTATGGAAGACCCCAACAGGAAAAATATAAGAGCAGGTCAGAATACCGTATTCAGGAAAATCAGCTTTCTGCGATAGAGTAAGCCATCTAAGGCTATAGAGGAAATATGCAGACTTTAGTTATATGCATAGATAGAGATAACGATCTGGGCGAAAAAGCAAAACTCGAAACTCCAATAGTAGGACGGGAAGCAAATGTTCGGGCTGCCGTTGCACTTGGGATCGCAGATCCTGAGGACTCTGATACCAATACTATTTTTGGTGGAATCAAGATTCTTGATGAGCTGAGGGCAGCAGGAGTCGATGCTGAGATAGTTTCTTTTGCAGGAGACAAGAACGTTGGAATTATTTCTGATCAGAAAATTGCCGAGGAGTTTGAAATTTTCCTCAATACGAATAATGTAGAGAGGGCGATCTTTGTCTCGGATGGAGCAGAAGACGAAACACTTGTGCCTATTGTCCAATCCCGCATGAAAATTGACTCCGTGAAAAGAATTGTAGTAATGCAGAGTGAAAATCTGGAAAGTACCTATTATATTTTGAAGCATGTCTTCAGTGACCCGAAGATCTCGCAGACTTTCTTCGTGCCTTTAGGGCTTGCTTTTCTCATTTATGCAATATTTTTGCTTGCTCACTATCCCGAAGGTGCAGTTGTGGGAATTCTTGCAGCTGTAGGACTTTACATGTTGTATAGGGGCTTTGGGCTAGACGATCTCGTCGCTCTTGAAAAAGAAAGACTATGGGATGCTTTTTTGGAACAGAAAATGGTTTTCATCAGCTATACCGCCGCCCTGCTTATAAGCCTTGTAGCAACTGTATACGGAGCTATAGAAGTCTGGAAGCTTTATTCGGCAGAAGGAGTATGGTATCAAGGAATCCTTACACTTGTTTCAGTATTTATCAATGCTTCAGTCTGGTGGTATGCAGGAGCCCTGCTACTTGCTGATCTTGGAAAAATCTTTGATTTAAGGACGGAAAATAAACCCATTTACAAAAATGTCTCAATTTCTCTGTTTGTAATCGCAACCGGACTGCTTTTCTGGGGTGCGAGTACATACATTTTAGCAACAGCTTCCCTTTCGGAAGGAGTTACAAATAATGTAGCCCTTGCCCTTCAGTACTTTGTATATTCGGTCACAGTTGCAATTCTTATTGCCCTAGCAGGCATAAAATACAGCATCTCAAACCAGGCTTTCAAAAACGAAGATAGAGGGAAAAGTAGAAAAAAGAAATAACTTGCCTGACCGCAAACGGCCTTCCAGAGTCTTTGAAGCTAAATAAGTCCAGGACGAAATCAAAAGTGAGAGTAACAGTAAAAACCACCAGGAAGATGATAAAATAGAAAAAGTATCTGAAAACGTTGAAATTGCAGTGCTCGGTGGTGTTGGTTTTAATTCGTACCAGAAATTTGAAAAACAGTTAATAAATACTCCTTATGGAGAAGTTACCGCCTACCTTACTGTCATAAAAGGTAAGAGAATTGCGATAATCCCCAGGCATGCTGGAGAAAACCATATCCCACCTCACAGGATTAATTACAGGGCTAATATCTGGGCTGTACATTCCATTGGGGCAAAACACGTAATCTCCACAAATTCTGTAGGATCAATGAGAGGGCATCCAGTGGGCAGTTTTGTAGTACTTGATGATTTCATAGATTTTACCCGGAACAGGCCTTCTACTTTTTATGATGACAGGACGGTACATGTCGACGTCTCTGAGCCCTACTGCCCAGAGATCAGAGCAGCCCTTAGAGATGCTCTGGAAAAAAAGGGGCTTCCGTATACAGAAGGAATTTACGCCTGCACGGAAGGCCCACGTTTTGAGACCAGAGCCGAAATCCGCATGATGAGCCAGTTTGCAGATATAGTGGGCATGACCGGTGTGCCTGAAGTAACTCTTGCAAAAGAACTCAGCCTTTGTTACGCTTCTCTTGCAATTATTACAAATCAAGCCTGTGGAATGACCACACAGAAACTGACAGCTGATGAAGTCACTGAAGTTGTGGGAAAAGCTCAGGATGCAATCTTTGAGATTATTTCGGACACTATAGGAAACATTCCGGAAACTCGAAACTGCAGGTGCAGATTTGCAAAGGAAGGAGCCTGTTTATAAAATAATATTATCGGAAGCGATCGGGAAGCATCTTCTATATAATGAGTTTTTATTCTAGTATTTTCAATAAGTAGTTTTTCTAATTGTTTCCCCCCAATAATCTCTTAAAATACTTCCTTTGTGTCTACCTCTAACTAGTTCTTTAAATAATTATTATAGTGAATTCAATACTGTTGATATTCAGAGAAAACGCAGATCCATTTAATTATATAATATGGAAGTAATAAAATATTTATATAATAGTTACCTATAAAGTGAGGTTACAAATTAGATGAAAAGAGCGAAATCCAGAAGATGTGCTAAAGAAGAGTAAGTAAACAGTATGCTCGAACAACGCTGAAAATGTAAATAATAAATTTAAATAGGCTTTCACATGTAAAAAGCAATTGTGCTGCTAGAAGTTAAGAAGATAGCAGAATGTTGATTTTTCAAACTTCGAAGTCAAACTCTGGAGAGAAATTTACAAGTTTTGAGTGAAGGCTTACTTATATTATTCATATCAGGATAAATAATCATGCTCTGGGTCCTAGGCTACGCTGAAAAATCGAAAATAAGAGTTATGGCTATAAAGGACCGGATGAAACAGCCGATTTACATGGCCGAGCTTCATATAAAAGATAGTTACAAAGGGCCTCGCCCTCTTAAAATCAGGCTTCTCACCGGCAAGAAAAAAGAAGAATTCATTCCTCCCCAGCAGTTTATAGAAATCTTGCGCAGTGCAAACCGAATAATGCTCGCAGAAGGAGGAGACTCTGCAAATGAGGCTGCTTTTCTGGAAATGCTCAAAGGGTTTCAACTCAGTGCAGACAAGGTAAAAATCTGCAAACACTGCTGGATAAACAAACGTTTCAACTTTGTAAACAGTAAATCCATCAAATACAACAATGAACTCATCTGCTTGGACTGTGCAAAAGAAGAACTTTTGCGTGCAGTCCGTTCGGCTGGTGTGCAGTATGGAGAGAAATCCATTGATTTCTTAGAGCAAGTGCTCTCGAAAACTAGAGACCTGGATAGGACTATTAGGATGTTGAGCCCTGAAAGACTTGACCCTGAGTTCACACGTTATGATACTATAAGAACAAATCCTGCTAGTTCTACAGTCAGGGTAAAAAGCTTGCCCCTTCAAAAGAAATTCAAGGAAATACTGCTCCAGAAATCCGAGACCCTTCTGCCTGTCCAGGCATTATCGATAGAAGCCGGACTTCTTGAAGGGAAAAATCAGTTTGTAGTCTCAGCGACAGCAACCGGAAAGACCCTTATAGGGGAGATGGCAGGAATCCAAAACCTACTTAACAAAAAAGGAAAAATGCTCTACCTCGTCCCCCTAGTCGCACTTGCAAATCAGAAGTACGATCAATTCAAAGAGCGCTATTCAAAACTAGGGCTTACTACTTCTATAAAGATTGGTGCAATTCTCATAAAGACCTCTCAGCGCGTGAAAATGCAAACCAGCCCGGGTGCAGATATAATTGTAGGTACTTACGAGGGCATAGACCACATGCTTCGGTCAGGAAATGCCGATTTTCTAGGCAAGATTGGAACTGTAGTTGTGGATGAAGTCCATACCCTCGAAGACCAGGAAAGAGGTCACAGGTTGGATGGGCTGATTGGGAGGCTGAGGTATGTGGCACCCGAAGCTCAATTTATCTACCTTTCTGCAACCGTTGCAAATCCTGCAGGCTATGCAAAGAAACTTGGAGCCCGTCTTGTTCTTTATGAGCACAGGCCGGTCCCTATTGATAGGCATCTCCTTTTCTGTCAGGATAATGAAAAGGCAAAGCTGATTTCTCAGCTTGCAAAAGAAGAATATTCAATGTTTTCTTCCAAAAAGCACAGGGGACAGACTATTGTATTTACAAATTCCCGTAGAAACTGTCACAAACTTGCAGGAGCCCTTTCAATTCAGGCGGCGCCCTATCATGCTGGGCTTTCTCAGTACGAGAGGAAGAAAGCTGAAACTCGATTTGCAAAAGGAGAACTCCCAGTAATCGTGACCACGGCTGCTCTCGCAGCGGGTGTAGATTTTCCAGCTTCCCAAGTAATCTTTGAGTCCCTGGCAATGGGAATAGATTGGATTTCAGTCCAGGACTTTTTGCAGATGAGCGGTAGGGCAGGCAGGCCTGATTATCACGATAGAGGAGTTGTTGTGCTTATGCCTGTGCCTGGAAAATCGTATTCAGGTTCACAGTCCGATACCGAAGAAGAGGTTGCAATCAAACTACTCCAGGGAGAAATGCTCTCAGCCGGGGTACACTACGGAGAAGCCGAACAGCTTGAGGAAATCCTTTCGTCGGTTGCAGTAACCTCCTCAGTGCAGGATCTCAGGATGATCCACAACCTGATGTTCGGAAGCTACGACTTGGACAAACTAATTTTGCGTCTCCAGAGTTATCGCTTTGTGGAAAGAAAGGGAAACCGAATAACTCTTACACGTTTTGGAAAAATTATTGCAGCTCATTTCCTTCCTGTATCTAAAGCTTTTCTAATTCGGGATGCAGTACTAGAAGAGAACGAACCTCTGAAGATCGTAACGAACCTGGAATTTTTCGATGCAGCGTATTTTAAGTATGCAAACCAGATCGGAAGCTCCCTGCATGTGAATATGCCTTCAAGGATTTTTCAGGGAGCTACCCTTGATATAATCTTTGATGGAGAGTCCCTTTCCCAGCTTGATGCGAAAATCCAGGAGCTTATGTTGAACTTTGCTTCGGACTTTTTAACCTGCACATGTAAAGATTCACCTTACTGCGGCTGTGCAGAACAGAAGTTCTCGGAAAAAATTATCAAACTGCGCACAGAAGCGCTTGACCCTGTACAGATTGTAAAGAGACTTGAAGATAAGTATGGGATCTCTGCATACCAAGGCGATGTTTTTGGATATCTGGACAATGCAGTTCGTAATCTTGATGCTGTGGAACTTATAGCAAAGGTACACTCCAAAAAAGGAGTTGCAGAAAAAGCAAAAAAACTTAAAAAGAAAGTCCAGGGCTAAAGGATCAAAAATGTTTTTGCAGATAACATTGTATTATAGATTAAAATGTTCCTGCTTATGTGGGAACTCATTGTTTATATGATAGGCATAATGATAAGATTGACCGGTTTTCAAGGACCGATCAGTATGTGAAATCATACCAGATCACAGTATACTCTGAAAGTAAAAATAGAGGTAATTTCATGACCGAGGATGTTGAATCCAGGGAAAATATTGAAAGCACAGTTTCTAAAAAGGTTAAAAAAGGCATTACAATCGAATTTGTGAAACCTGATAACTTCAGGCAGATATACGCTATCGGAGCTGCAGGTGGGCATAGTCCTTATGATTTCAGGATCGGTTTTTACAACGATACTCCAAAGATGTTCGGGGAAGCCTCAGATTCAAGGGTTATCCAGAGGTGTGTAGAAACCGAAGTAATACTTTCTCCGGTTGCTGCGCTTGAGCTTTCCCGCTGGCTGACCCAGCACATAAATGAATACGAATCCGTTTTTGGACCCATTGCAAGAGCAATCCCAAGACCAAGAAAAGAACCTGCAAAATCCGTTGACGAAAGTACGGATATCCAAGGTTACATCTGACATTTGTATTGATCCTTACATCTTATCCATATAAAATGTCCTCTAAGCCACAAACCTTTGAGAAAAGGCTGATCGCAACCTTTCCGGCGGAAAGCTTAACCACAAACCTTTTGTGAAAAGGTTTGATCGAAAACCCTGACGACGCTTGGATTTTTGAGAACCTTAACCCCAGGCCCTATCCGGCGTGATCAACCGGCGCAACGGTTGCGGTGCAACGGTTACTGGTAAATCAAAAAGCTTGAAATATAAGCTTCTGGAAGAAGCTATTTAGTCTTAGACGTCTTTTGAGAGCTTTGGATATCGATGGTTATATATCTTTGTAAAGGGTATGTAATTTTCAGTTTTCTTAAAAGCCGGTGGAGTGACGATATAGAAAGATTTCTCGGTTACTGGCAGGACGCGACTAGTATAGGTAACAAGCAAACTGCACGTGTGGATGCGGCCTGATGGATGCGGCTTATCCCGCACCGGCTTGGGATGTAAAAAACATAAAACCCAGGGTACGGGGAAAATTGAGAATAAATCAGCGAGGGTTTAAATTTGTTCCCAAATAAAAAAGTTCAGAAAATCGTTGGATCAAAGATCCAAGTAGAAATGAAAGGCGACCTTAATTTGCTTGAAGGCACTCTTAAGAGTGTAGACGACTACATGAACCTTCATCTTGTGGACACTATGGAAATTGTGAAAGGAGAAAAAGTCCGTTCTCTTGGTTCAGTAGTACTTAGGGGTAATAACATTATACTAATCACTCCTGTAGAAGAATAAAACTTCATAAGGAACCTTATTAGTGTGGAATCATGGATCTTGAAGAAGAAGCCTATAATATAATAAAAAGACATAAAGAAGGCGTTTTCCAGAACGTTATCTGGAAAGAGCTGAATATAGACAGTAGAAAATGCTCCAGAATCATAAAAAAGCTTCTGGATAAAGACCTTATTATACGAGAGGTTGGAGTTTCAAACGGGGCAAGAACATACCTACTGAAAGCAAAGGAAGAGGTTAAAGAAAAATATGACCTCCTGCTTGCAGGGACATTGTTTTCGGCCTGCACAGGCTGCACCGGTGACTGTCAACCCGAATACTGCGGGAGACTCAGCGAATGGATTGGCAATCTCATACAAGAATCTGAAAGATCAGAAGAGACTGGCGAAATCGAAGCCGATATCGAAGATGAGGAAGAAGTTGAAGAAGAAATCTAAGTAAAGGATTTGTTAGTTAATATTCAATAAAATTCTTAAAAACCGTTTTCGATCAAACCTTTTCACAAAAGGTTTGCGATATTTGTGAATAAACAGCCAATAACATTCTCAAAAACACTGGCAACCGCTAATTATATATAGAAAAGCCCCTTATTGAAGAACCCCTTCAATAAGGGGAAATAAGGTACAACAAAAGCTCCGGTAGTGTAGTCCGGCCAATCATTCCGGCCTTTCGAGCCGAAGACTCGGGTTCGAATCCCGGCCGGAGCACCATACTTTTTTCATAATAGGCTTTTATATAGCGTATTAGCTAAATTGTTCTTTTGTTTTTCTATAAAATGCCCAAAATTCCTTAGCGCGTAATTTGGAAAGTTCTTTTTATCAGTTGCTAGTTGAAGCCGAGCACGAAAATTCATAACTTTTAGCTTGTTCGCTCAGACTCCCTAACTTTAAACAGCATGTAATTAAATTTTTTAGGTATCATATTAATGGTATTCAATTAGTTGATTCATACATATGAAAATGTAAATTAAATTTCATAGTTAACCCCTAAAAGGAATTTTGGAAAACAAAACATCCGCAGAAGAATGTGGAATTACTAATAAAAAAATGAAAATTTACAGAGTTTTTTTACTACAGAGGTCTCAAAAATGTCAACTAATTAATGAGGAAGCACCGAAAAGTATGGAAAAAGATAAAACCCGGAAGAAACCTTAAACGTCCGATTACAGGCAGGGCTACTTATTATGAAAATTATTATAGAGACTCCAAAATACAGTTTCTGGAAATATAATAGGACAGAAAAAGGCTATGAAAGAGCTTTCTTTTCCCCATTGCTCACAATTTTCAACTACGGTTTCATAGAAGGAACGAAAAGTGCGGACGGTATGGAAGAGGATGTAGTGGTGCTTGGGCCCCACTTGCCGAGAGGGAGTAAACTTGAAAGGGAATCTTTTGATGGGATAGTAAAATTTCTGGACGATTCGGTCAGGGACGATAAGAAAATCGTATACATCAGCGGATTTTGTTCTCCTGTCCTGCTTGCTTACTACTTCAGGCTTTATGCTCTTTTCAAAGTCTTCCTGTACGCTTTCCGCGAGAGAAGAATTTCAAAGTGCAGATTTGAAGGAATCGAATTCAGAAATTTGCGCTGAGAGCTTTTAAGATTCATTTCCATTCGCATAAAGACTTAATCCTATCTAGCCTTTTTTCCTGTAACAGCTTAGAAAAATACTAATAATTTGAAGAAGCTTAAAAAAAAGGTGCTTTAAATATGCCTTTTCATGTGATGCTTATCCCGACCCTTGGTTGTCCTGCTAACTGCAGCTACTGCTGGAGTTCTGAAGAAAAATCCCCCATAATGAGCATCGAAACCGTAAAAGAAGTGGTTGAATGGCTTAAAACATTCAGAGGAGATTCGGTTACTTTCACTTTCCATGGCGGAGAGCCGCTTCTGGCAGGGGCGGAATTCTATCGGGAAGCTCTGCCGCTTCTAGTTGAAGGTTTGAGCCCTAGGAGAATAGCTTTTGCGATACAAACAAACCTCTGGAGAATGACACCTGAGATAGCCGAAATTTTTGCGAAATATGGGGTTCCGATAGGCTCAAGCCTGGATGGCCCAAAGGAACTTAATGACATGCAGAGAGGAAAGGGATATTACGATAAAACTATGAGAGGCTATGAAATTGCCAGAGAGCACGGGCTTGATGTAAGGTTTATTACTACTTTCACTTCCCATTCTGTAAAATATAAAGAAGAAATTTTCAATTTTTATCTTGAAAACGGTTTCATGCTCAAACTACATCCTTGCCTACCTTCGTTAAAAGGTGACAATCCAGAGAAATGGACCCTTGACCCAAAAGAATACGGGGAACTCTTAATTTATCTTCTTGACAAATATCTGGAAAACCTAGGTCGAATTGATGTTATGAATATTGACCACCTGTGCAAATGTGTATTTACAGGCAGAGGCACGGTCTGTACCTATGTTGACTGTATGGGAGACACCTTTGCAGTCGGCCCGGAAGGAAACATATATCCTTGTTATCGTTTTGTTGGGATGCCCGAACATGTTATGGGCAACGTTTATGATCGTCCTACAATGGCAGATCTTGCGCAATCCGAAGCCTGGAAACAAATGCACCGATTTAAAGAATACGTGGATAATGCATGCGGCAAATGTGCCCATATCAAGTATTGCAGAGGCGGATGCCCTTACAATGCTATAGTGCCCACGGACGGCGAAATAAAGGGTGTTGATCCACACTGTGCTGCCTACAAGATGATTTTTGATGAAATAAATAATCGTGTCAACGAGGAAATGTTCGGTGGTTCTTCAGGGATGGACAATATGTTCATGCCTCAGACGATGAAGCCTTCAAAACCAGGAATAATGTCCCTCATGCTTAAAAAACTCTGAAACAAGCTCAAAATGTAAGAGATTTATAAATTAGTTACATTTTAAATTACCGGTAGTTTTCGAGATCGATGCCTAAGAAGAGAAATCAATTTTATTTTTTAGAGTCTATCATTTATCAACTGACTTTAAAAGAGTATAATTAATTTTTATCAGTATTATTGCTTTTTCTATATATTTTGTATAGTGATTATATATTAGAATACTTACTTTGAGAGATCTGTTTTGTATATCCTAAACTATAGAATATATCGATAAATATTATATAGATTTCTACTTTTAGTATAAGCCGTACGGATAACGAATTGAATATATGTAAATTATAATGCCAGTGAGAATTTTGACAAACCTCTATTTCAATAACTGTTTATATAATTCTTTATAAACACCCAGCCAAATATTGGGGTTTTCAAATTCTCTAATATTATTAAAAGGAGTGACTTTAATATGACAAATAAATTAAAAACTTATGCAATCCTTACATTACTTATAATAGGATTTGTATTTCTGGCTGGATGTGCTGGAAAAAATAATGAAAGTTCCTCTCCTGCCTCTAATACTTCTTCAGAGGGGACCCCAGTACAGGGAACTAGTGCTGGTGAAGCACAGAGTATTTCTGTGAAAGGTTCTGATACAATTCTACCTCTTGCACAGGCTGAAGCTGAGGCATTTATGAATCAGAGTTCCGGAAAAACTATATCAGTTACAGGAGGCGGATCCGGTGTTGGAATTGCTGCTCTTATTGACGGGCAGGTAGACATTGCTGATGCATCTCGAGAGATAAATGATAACGAAACCCAAAATGCTAAACAGAATGGGATCAATCCTGTGAAAACTACTATTGCTTATGATGGTATTACTGTAGTTGTAAATCCCTCAAACCCTGTCTCTAATCTTACCTTCACCCAGTTACGTGGTATATACAACGGAAGTATCAGCAACTGGAAGGAAGTTGGCGGTACTGATGCAACAATTGCTGTAATTTCCAGAGACAGCAGTTCAGGAACTTATAAAGACTTCCAGGAACTTGCTATGAATAAGGATAACTACCGGCCTGATGCCCTTACGCAATCTGCTACAGGGGGAATAGTTTCTGAAGTTTCTCAGAATTCCAATGCAATCGGATACATAGGTTTTGCGTACCTTGATAATAGCACAAAGGCATTAAGCCTTGACAAGGGTAATGGGTCTGTGGCCCCGACTCCTGAAAGTATACTTGATGGCTCATATCCACTTTCGAGGTCGCTCTACATGTACACCAATGGAGAACCGTCAGGCCTCGCAAAAGAATTCATTAACTTCATATTGAGCGATCAGGGACAAAAAGTTGTGAGTACAATCGGGTATATCCCACTAAAGAAGTAATAAAAATAAGAAGTCTTTAACAAAAATTGTCTATAGAGCTGCAGGCATCTCTTCCCCTGCAGCTCACAATATTTATTTTTTGATACATCCTGTCTTGACAACCACAAGGAATCATTTATTTGCCAAGACAAATTCAGTAAATTAAGAATTGAGCAGGTACTCGATATTTAAACCTGTTATCTTTAACAAAAAGTCTTATTTTTTCGATGTTTTTCAAGAGATAAACTATCATTGAATAGCTATATTGATTAGGACCCACAACAATTCAAGTATGAAGGAGGGGGTTTTGTAGCATCTTTTGAATACATTCGGACAGTGAGGCCAGGTGATACTTTTAGAGACTGGCTTGTGAAAGTGCTTGGGGACAGAATACATAACAAAGATTGTGAAGTTCGAATTTTTAAACTTAGTCATGCATCGCATAGAATCTGTAAATATGAGTTAAAAGGGGAAAAAATAACTGTTGTAGCCAAATTTTTTGCAATACCTACAGGAATGATCAAAAAATACGATAGCTACAGTTTGATGAAGAAAGAATATGAAGATCTTAAAAAAATCCGAAAGGTAATTGATGTCCCGGAACCTATTGCAACAAATAGGGATTTTAATTGTGTTCTGGTCAGTAGATATATACCTGGAAAACCTTTATTCTGGTACTTCAAGCACAGGGAAGAGCTTAAGGAAAAGTTAGAACTTATAGCAGATATGCTTAGAAAACTTCACGAAAATACGCAGACATATTATGATAAAGAAAATGAATTTTCAAAATTCCATTATGTTTTGAATCACCTTAAAATCAACAGGCATATGAAAAAAGAATATAAACGCCTGCTTGGAAAATGGTGGCACAGTTCCCTCTTGGACATAAAAAACGGCTGTATGATCCATAACGATTCTACTCCTGTAAACTTTGTATTCCACAAGGGAAGATCGTTTTTACTGGACTTTGAACTCGCATCCCGACACGGACATTTCGCATGTGATCTCGGGATACTTTGTGCTGAGCTTAAATACTATTTTACGCGGAAGGGATCAAGCCAAAGAGCAGAGCCTTATATTCACCATTTCCTGAAGCATTATAGCAGAGATGAAAAGGAATTCCGCAAAATAACTAGAGTTATTCCTTTGTATATGGCATATGGCTTACTGAGAATTGCAATGTTTAAGTCTAATACAAGCTACAGGGATTACCCTCTGAGAGAAGCAAAAAACTGTCTGGAAGCAATAGAGAAAATTTGAGAGCATATTGCAGACTCTTGATATCCTTATTGTACTGTCTCTTGATGTTTATCTCCGCTCGAATCAAAAGCATGCATTAAACTGGAGTTACTACAAATTCCATTGTTTCACAAAGAATGGAATTGCGCCTTCAAAACCAAAGAATACAGACAGTCAATAAACTAATTTTGTGACAATCCTAAGCAGTAAAAAGGAAGATTAAATGCAAAAATGCACCTGAAAGAAAGTGTATAATTACTTATTCAAGTCGACATTAGGAAATTTATTTACATTTGACTTTTTGAAACGTTAATCACACATATTGGGATTATGCATATCTCCATGCTTCACGAATATGCATTGCGTTTATTCCAAGACTTTGAGGTGGATATATATCGTTTTCTGGCGTGTCTCCGATGGATAGCACTTCCCAGGGTTCAAGCCCGAGACCATCAAGAGCCATCTTAAAGAGTCGAGTGTCAGGTTTCTTGATATGGTGGTCCGAAGACATAATTGTAAAATTAAAGCGATCATACAGGCCTAGAAAGCGCAGTTCCTGTTCTGTAAAAACTCTTTGGGCATTGGAAACAATACATTTCGGGACATTTCTGTATTTTTCAAGCAGCTGCAGGCTCTGAGGGTAGGCCTCAAGTTTTCTTAAAGATGCGGTTCTGAAAACTTTAGCTGTTTCAATTCCAAGCCAATAAGGATCGATTTCTTTAAAGGCGTTTTCAGCACAAATTTCCGCAAAAATCTCTTCTATACGGATATCTGGGTGTTGCTGACCTGAATTGCCTAGTCTGCCTATAATTTTCCACCTGTATTCTTCCCTGAGCCTGTCGGTTTCTATCCGCACTCCCTGGTAAAGCAGCCACCTACTTACTCTTTCGTTTGTTTCTCGACTTTTTTCGTCAGTTTTAATGTCAATAAGGGTTTTGTAACAATCAAAAATTAAGCCTTTAATTTTTCCGTTTTGGAGCATAGGGATTCTCCTTCTATTTTAGACCTTTTCATGGATTTTCTATATCATAGTCTATTAATCTTGTTATTATCTTTTAAGTATATAGCTATTTTGGAAATACTCATAGTAGATACAAATATCAACATATAATTTTTAATTACTATATAGTATATTATTTATTAATTCGAAACCGAAACAGTAAAAATCGGGGAAATTTAACTTGGTTTATTGTCTCATGATATAGTAGAACCAAAGTAATGGAAAAACCTACTTCTGAAATTTATGATATAGAAAAGCTTGTATCTTAGATGTTCATCGAGATTCGGGAACTTCTTTCGGGTTTTTATGTAAATTTTGTAGGTCTCGTCAACAAGCTAGTTGCCGATTTTGCTTTATGTAAGTTCCAAGTTTGGAAACTTCCATGAAAATTGAACTAAAAAAGAAAAATTAAAGTTATCTAAAAAACGAAAACGTGACTTTTTAAAGTTGGTAGGACTTACGCACCTGAAGTAAAAAATCAAGCATATTAGGCGCTGTGAATGGCCTTGTGTTTAGACAGTTGAAGGTTTAAGGTTATTGAGCTATCATTTCAACCGAGAATAGGAAGATAGACTATTTGGCGATAACGATATGCTCTCTGCGGTTGTCGCAGTATTGTGCGGAGCGCAAAAACTCGTTATTCTGTCCGACATTGACGGCTTTTATGACAGCGATCCTCGCCTACATCCCAACGCAAAACAGAGAGAGTGTATCAACGCAATAGACGGGAGCATACAATCATTAGCTAGAGGCACTGGTTCTCTGCGCGGTACAGGCGGTATGAAAACGAAACTGCAAGCGGCAAAGCTGGCAACTGCTCAGGGGATTGATACTATCATTACAAACGGCAAAAATCTATCTGCTCTATATGAAATAATCAAAGGGGACAGCGTTGGTACGCTTTTTGTCGGTAAACGATAAAGTGGATCTTGCTCGCGAATCTTCTTTTTATTTTTCTTCTTTTCTTTTGCTGTTAGAATTTTGCCTTTTTCTGCCAGTTCGCCTATTTCATGATAGTTTCAAAATAGTTCCGACTATGCCTGTGGTTTCAGCTACTTTATCTATTATATCGCCTTAGTATGGATTGTATTTTGAGATTGGCCGAAAAAAGTTAAGAGTTATTTTCTTGGCAAGAGGCAATGATACTATGATACGATTTTTGGAGTGTGCCCCCACGAAAGGAAGATTAAAAAGGTAAATATAGTCTTCTACGCAACTTATTACACGTATTAACACTTCTCTGTTCTTATGGTGGGGAAAGAACACATTCCTATTGCTCAAAATATAACTCTTGATGAGATTAATGTTTTAATCAGACGTGAGAACAATTCAAGAGTGCTTAAAAGACTCTAGCATTCAGCCGGAACATGGGGAGCGGGCTTTTCATGCTTGCGAGGCGAAGCCGTCCCGAAGGGCGCAAGCTTGAAATTGCCAGCTCACCTATCCGGCTTGTGTGAAAGGAGGAAACTGACAATTATAGATGTTACTTTCCTTGAGTCCGTTGCTTAGTAAATACTATGCCCTGTCGCCTTAGGCTAGTCACTCGTTTTCAATAACGGATGACGATAGGGCTGTTATACATGATCTAAGGTACAAATCGGGGTTCTAGAGTTTGAGAACGTATGGCTTGGGTTGTCGGGTAGCTTGGTATAAATGCAGGCAGGGTCTAAGAGGCTGTCTTAAAATTCGAACCATTTTTACATTAACTTTATTTTTTAAAAACTCCTATACTAAATGAAAGTTTTTCATACTTCTTATTTTACAAAAGACCAGTAGCAGCTAAAGTGAATACTGTATAGTTTTCCAAAGGCTGGCTATTCTTGTAAATCAAAATAAAAAGGAGACGCCTTAATGATTGTCAATGAGACTTTAAAAACCATTAAACAGCGAAGGAGTATTAGAAGCTTCAAAGATGAACAGATCAAGGAGGAAGAATTACAGACGGTATTGGAAGCGGGGTTGTATGCTCCTAACGCCGGTGGTCAGGCGTGGCATTTTACAGTAATTCAAAACAATGAACTGCTGGACAGACTGAATTCTGCAGCTAAAGAAGCCGCTAAGCAACACGATTTTGAACCTTTAAGAGAACTAGGAAATAATGAGAAGTTCAATTGTCTGTACGGTGCACCGACATTGGTTATAGTCTCTGGCAATGAACAGTCACCCATACCTCTCGATGCGGATTGCGCCGCTGCGACTCAGAACTTGTTACTAGCTGCAGAGTCAATTGGGCTGGGGTCGTGTTGGATTTTCTTCGTTCTTTTAGCTTTTTACTCACAACAAGGTCCAGAATTGCGAAAAGAACTGAAAATACCAGAGGGCTACAAGCCTTACGATTCTGCTGTGATGGGATATAAGAAAGATTCTGTTGTCAATATAACTGACAGGAAGCCTAATCTCATTACATACATCAGATAATTTTAAGACATGCTCTAAGATCGAGAGGTGTGGGGCATATGGAAGGTCTTGTGCGTAAAAATCAGGATGGAAGGTTAGGATGTGATTAACTGGAATCCTAAAAGGATCAATGATTCTGCCTGATTTTCCCTGCGGGCAGGGTAGCAAAAAGAGGTATTTTTCTTAATCCTTTCTAGATTTGGTACAGATTGATTGCCTAAATTGGTAAAAGAGGAAGTAAAGCCGGAGCGGAAGGGAAGGCTTGCCTTCCCTCATTTCAAAATTTAGTTTATTTGTATCTTTCTAGTGAGAAAAAGAATTCTGTTGACTATTTACAGACCTTATTTATGTATCTTATACTTTCTCTTTCTCCTTCCTCTCAATCTTGCTCTGGTCTAGATTAGTAATTGTTATAGCTACAGAGATTTTAACTATACTCTGTATATTAAAGTTAGAATTTTACTAACCTTTCCACCTCAATAAAGTTAACAGTAAAAATCTATGTATTGTGAAAAACTTCTGAAAAAAGGAACGTTAATCAAGTTCACATTTATAGATATTTTCAACGAGCTATTGAAATTCCTGAGATTACAAACTCAATTAACGAAATTACTGATGAGTATCTTTGCAATAACATATCCAATTTTGATTGTTTTAGCTCATCCAATCTCCGAGAATATTCCTCATATATCTCATTATTATCCTCGGAAAGCTCGTGTATTAAAATTTTTATTTCATCCAAGCGGTCTAGAATATCATTGTTAAGACTATTTATATTGTCAGCCTGCATTGAATCTAATTTTTCTATAGAGAGTGTACTTAGGCCCTCGATCTTACTAAGTTTCTCCAATTCCTCTTTCATGGCTTCAAGATCTGATAAAATATCAGATGAATTAAATTTGATTTTGGAAATATCAAAGTTTATATGATTCAACTGCGTATCCAGTTTTTCTTCAATTCTTTTTAAATTAGTAGTCATACCCAGTTGATGAGAGAATTTACTTAAGATATTATTCATAAGAGGAATTTTATCTTCTAGTGATGGTTCTGCATACATCATACTAAGCAATTCGCATGCTTCACCTTTTTGATCTTCAGTAAACTTAGAACAAATATTCTTCATAATATTCTGCATAATGTTTACTTGCTTTTCAAGCCCTACTTGATCCCTAACCTGTAAAAGAGACTGGCTATTTTGGTTTAATTCATTACCCAATTTCTCAAATTGAGTTCCTCTTGTTTGCTCGCGAATTACTGCAGTTTTCTTTTGAATTTCGTTGAGAAGTTCTTTTAGATTCCTGTCCAGTATAGGAAACCCTTTTCTCAGAACTTCTGTCGCAAACGGTGCTTTTTCGCCAGTACATTTCATTAGTTCTGCAGCATAATCACAGTATTTCCTATAGGAATTAAGTTCATCTTTCATTACAGACAAGTCTAGATTTCCCATATTCTGGACTTCTTTTAATGCTTCTGCGAGATTTTGAACAGCCTCAAAAAGCTGTTTTTTGCTCTCTGAGCCTTCGATTGCAGATTTAGCTTCTTCCAGATATTTGTTCACTTCTTCTCTAGCTTCCTGTTTTTTGAAAACTATTGTATAGAAAGAGCGATAGAATGGAAAGCAAAATTGAGCAGGATTAATGTAACGTGATTCCTTTGCTGCAGTTTCGAAAAATTCAATTGCCTTTTCTAATTCCTTTTTATAATTTTCTTCTGTTTCTGCCTGAGAAGCCATGAATATTGAAACTCTTCCAAGAGAATGATTTGAATAGGATCTCACATTACGGTCTTCATCACTGGTCAGTCTATGTAAATCATTCCATGCCTGTTGTTTATCTGGCACTTGAGAAAACGAAGAACTAAGAGCAGAGACAGCACTACACTTCACATTACGGTCTTCATCATTGGTCAGTCTAAGTAAATCATTCCATGCCTGTTGTTTATCTGGCACTTGAGAAAATGCAGAACTTAGAGCATCGGCAGCACTATATTTCACAATACTATTTTTATCATTGGTCAGTCTATGTAAGTCATTCCATGCCTGTTGTTTATCTGGCACTTGAGAAAACGAAGAAACAAGAGCATTGGCAGCACGATACCTCACATGCCAGTCTTCATCATTGGTCAGTCTAAGTAAATCATTCCATGCCTGTTGTTTATCTGGCATGAATGAGAAGGAATTCTCTAATTCTTCTAACGCATGTATATGTTTTTCTGGATCATCGCTTAGACATTGATTGTGGATTTCCTCTTGGTCGATCAACTGCCAAACACCATAAAATCATATCAAGTTGGTGTTTAAAAATTTTCCTTTTTGGTGTCAGCATTCCAAATAATTTCTTATTTAAATGTAGAACCTTTGTATCTCAATAAAGTTTTATTGTAAAACCTTTTTACTCAAGAAGACAACACTTTATTGAAATTGTTGCTATTTTTAATCTTTAGGCTTTTTTCGTCAAGATAAAGTATAAAAAGGAATCAAGTTTGCAAAATCTTACATTGCCATTAAGATAACAATTTTTTGACCTATGACCTTTTATTCAACAGATAAAAACAAACAGATAAAGTAATATGTATATGTCTCTTATTTTATCTAAGGGATCAGCTTTTAGAAAAACATTCTATGTCCGGATTTTTTCATAGTTGCCTATCATGAAGACAAACACTGCTTGTGAATAAAAGATGAAAAATAAAGGTATACCAAAAATGCCAGTTGCTATTTTTTCTATTCTACCCCTATCTGTAGTGATGTCGAATAAAACAAGCCGAAGGCATGCTATCATAAAAGCTTTAGGAATAACAGCACTTGCGATTTTAATACTAGTGGAAATAGTAGATTCAGCTCCATTTGTATATGTGACAAATATGGGAACCAACACTGGTACCGTCTCCATAATTGACATAGCAACAAATAAGGTTATAGCTAATGTGAGTTTAGGAAGGGGATCTTGGGGAGTGGCAGTCAGCCCAGATGAAAAAGTGTATGTCACGAACTCAGGCAGTGACACTGTCTCTGTAATCGACACAGTAACAAATAAGGTTATAGCTACTCTGAATGTAGGAGAGTATCCTCAGGGAGTTGCAGTCACTCCGGATGAAAAAGAAGTATATGTGACGAACTATGCAAGCAACACTGTTTCTGTAATTAACGCAACAACAAACGAGGTTACAGCCTCAGTGCCTGTAGGAAGGCGACCTCGCGGAGTTGCAGTCATCCCAGATGGAACAAAGGCATTTGTAGTGAGTTCCGGCGGTGATTCAACTAATTGGGCAGGTACAGTCTCTGTAATTGACACTACAACAAATAGTGTTGCAACTACAATAAATACAGGAAACAATTCACTTGCAATTGCAGTAAGCCCGGATGGAAATAAGGTGTATGTGGTGAACTCAAATATTTATATTGATTCTGAAGGCACTATTTCTGTAATTGACACGGCAACAAATACTGTTACATCTAAGGTACATGTAGGATGTAACCCTTATGGAATTGCAGTCAGTCCAGATGGAAAAAGGGTATATGTAACGATACAGTCTCCTGGTATTAGTCCACCTACAGGTGCTATTGATGTAATTGACACAGCCACAAATAACGTTACAGTCACTATAAAAGTAGGATCAGCTCCTTGTGGAATTACAATCACCCCAGATGGAAATAAGGTTTATGTGGCAAACTACGGCGGTGATTCAACTAATTGGGCAGGTAAAGTCTATGTAATTGACACAGCCACAAACAACGTTACAGACACTATAAATGTAGGATTTCATCCATTTGGAGTAACTTGTGGGCAGTTCACAGGAATAGTAACAAGATCTAATTCTACTATAGAATCAAACAGTACTCTTTTCTTAGATTCCGTAAACGTAACCGAAAATCAAACAAATAATACTGGAATGACAGAAAATGTGGAAACAGTAGTTAAACAGGAAAGAAAATCCAATACTCAGAAATCAAAAAGTGTTCCTTTCATGAGCTCGATTTTGATACTTGCAATAGTATTAGAGGCAATTAAGTATGTAAGAAAGACAAAGTAATAACTGCATAGGTTAGTTTCTCAGTCATATATTTCTTTATCAAAGAAAAATCCCTAAATTATAATAATTCACTAAAATAGTACCAAATCTATTACTTTCGGACCTACAGAAAGTGTACAAAAAGTTCTATAGACTCTAACTCTCAATATCTAGAATATAAGCCAACATTATCAATAAATGTTAGTTTGTGTTTAGAGATCAAAATTTAAAATTTATAGAACTTTCAGGACACCACTAAAACCTATCTACCTTATTCTTTTTTCTCTGCTTGTCGGGAAAGCCTTCATAGTAGGAAAAAAGGAAAAGATGAATTTACTTAATTTATTAGGTCTGCTTTTGTTCTTCCTAATAACAAACAAAATTCTGACATAGCCCAATGGAAATATGGAATTCCTCGGGAGTTTCATTGTTTTATTTATAGTGCCTCAGCAATCCAATAAATTCTAAGCAAACATACAGTGCAAATGTATAAATATTTTAAGAAAGAAATTTATAGGGAGGTCA
>Ga0207800_1000039_pt1 | contig 57422 bp, 58 predicted proteins | sample LuqExpMetageno11_FD_187769 | JGI IMG/M metagenome (GOLD analysis project Ga0207800, IMG submission 187769) | Tropical forest soil microbial communities from Luquillo Experimental Forest, Puerto Rico - Sample 11 (SPAdes) | ecosystem: Environmental > Terrestrial > Soil > Tropical forest ... | reverse complement strand
TCCCGCCGTTGTCCCTTAACGGTCCTACCATAACTATAAGAAAGTTTTCGGAGAGGCCCTTTACGGTAAGGGACCTCATAAATTTCGGTTCAATGACGCCCGAGGTCGCGATGCTGATTAAAGCCTGTGTAGAAGCCAGACTGAACATCGTCGTATCGGGAGGTACCGGCAGCGGTAAAACCACTACTTTGAACGTTATCTCTTCATTTATCCCGGAGGATGAAAGAATCGTTACGATAGAGGATGCAGCCGAGCTCCAACTTGCCCAGGAACATGTAGTCAGGCTTGAGACGAGACCTCCGAACGTAGAAGGCAAAGGAGCCATAACGATCCGTGATCTGGTGAGGAACTCTCTTCGTATGAGGCCGGACAGGATCATCGTTGGCGAGGTTCGAAGCGGTGAAGCGCTTGATATGCTGCAGGCAATGAACACCGGTCATGATGGTTCATTGACCACCGGACATGCAAATTCGCCGAGGGATATGCTGTCAAGGCTTGAAACAATGGTATTGATGGCAGGTATGGAATTGCCCGTGAAAGCCATACGCGAACAGATATCGTCGGCTATCGACCTTATCGTACAGCAATCCAGGCTCAGGGACGGTTCCAGAAAAATCACCTATATAACTGAAGTGACCGGTATGGAAAGCGATGTAATTACGCTGCAGGACATTTTTGTTTTCAAACAGCACGGCAAGGATGAAAAAGGCCATATAATTGGTTCGCTGGTACCTACCGGCATAAAGCCAAGGTTTGTTGAGAAGTTCGAAGATGCAGGGGTCACGCTGCCTTCGGATATTTTCATGCGCTAGGGGGATATAAAATATGAAGAATTTACTGGTCCTGCTGAGCTTTATATCTGCTTTGTTCCTGTTTTACCAGTTTCTCAAGCTTTTGATACCGAATAGCGACTATATGTCACGGCTCCGGAATTATACAAATGCAGAGGAAATAAGGGAAGACAGGAAAAAATCAAGGAAAAGGGGAGGCGCGATCTCTTTCGGAGGTTCCATTTCGAGGGGAATAGGAAAGATCAAGTTCCTTGAAGGCTATAAGAAAAAAGTACAGGCAAACCTGTCAAGGGCGCATATCCTTCTAAAGCCGGAGGAGTTCGAAACGTTCTGCCTCATACTTTTTGTGGTATTCATACTGATCGTGATACTGGCCGGAGGAACCGGTTCATGGCCAATAGCTATTATTGCCGGGATCGTGGGGTGGTTCCTTCCGACATTTATAGTAAAAAGCAAGATAAAAAAGAGAGTGAAACTGCTGAATGAGCAGTTGGGCGATGCATTGGCGATGATGTCCAATTCACTTAAAGCCGGATACAGTTTTTTTCAGACAGTGGACATGGTGGCAGAGGAAATGACTGGGCCGATCGCCGAAGAGTTTGGGATATTCAAAAAGGAAGTAAACCTTGGGCTCAATACTGAAAAAGCTCTTGAAAATATGGCCAACAGAGTTTCAAGCGAGGATCTTGAGCTGGTGGTAACTGCAGTAATGATACAAAGGCAGGTCGGAGGAAACCTCTCCGAAGTCCTTGATAATATCACAGCAACGATACGGGACCGCGTAAAAATTAAAGGCGAACTCAAAACCATCACAGCCCAGGGAAAAATTTCGGGTCTCGTCATATCACTGCTGCCATTTGCGCTTTGCGGCATGATTTTTTTGATAAATCCAAAAATGATGAGCCTGCTTTTTACGACGTCCATGGGACAGGTAATGATAGGTGCGGCATTATTCATGGAGACTATAGGGATACTGTTGATACGCAAGGTCGTACGGATCGAAATATAGACATGAAAAGGTGGTGTATCAAATGTTGCTGTTAATAGCATTGCTGGCGTTCATTTCAAGCTTTCTGCTTGTATATTCATTCATGTCTTATGTTAAACGTGACAGCCTTGCCGTATCCTCCAGGCTGAACAGCATCAGGGAATCCGAAGCAGGATTTGAGAACAGTGAGCTGAACAGTCCGCTTTATACCAGAGTTTTCAAGCCCATACTGGATAGCATAAGCAAGATCATGATGAAGATAACACCGGCCGAAATTTTATCATCTTTGGAGGCCAAAATTATAAAGGGAGGGAACCCGGGGAACCTTACGGTAAAGGAATGGGCAAACATCGAGGCATTGCTCGCACTGGGGCTGCCTGCACTGACTTTCCTCATTTGCAGGGAATTCAGGGCAAATGCAGGTATCACGATTCTTTTCATACTTGTTGAAATAGTCCTTGCCTTTGTTCTGCCGGGTTTTATACTGGGCAAGATCATCACTGCCCGGCAGAAGGTCATCCTGAATTCGCTCCCCGATGTCATAGACCTTCTGACAGTAAGCGTAGAAGCAGGCCTGGGGTTTGACGGCGCGCTCATGAAGGTGGTCGAGAAAAAGCCGGGACCGCTTGCGGCTGAATTTGAAAAGGTATTACAGGAAATCAAGGTAGGCAGACAGAAAAAGGATGCATTGAGAGATATGGCAAAGAGGATAGAAATCCAGGATCTGACTTCATTTGTCGGCTCCGTGATACAGGCGGACCAATTCGGCGTAGGTATAGCAAACGTACTTAGGATACAGGCGGAGCAGATCAGGCTGCGGCGCAGGCAGAGAGCCCAGGAACGAGCAATGAAGGTACCTGTCAAAATGCTTATGCCAATGGTCATATTCATTTTCCCGACATTGTTCATAGTATTACTGGGACCGGTGATCATACAGGTGATACAGCAGTTTTCGAACATGTAATTACGGCACCTTAAAGCACAAGTTCAGAGGGAAGATCGCATTAAAATGGTGAATTGCTCCCATGATGAGCCTCCGATTACCATAATGTAGTTGAAGATAGATGAAGATGATGGTATAATGAATGAAATAGTTCATCTCAACTGATAATATATGGCGGAGGCTTTTTTATATGAGTGATTTCCTTAATGAGATAAAAAAACATGTACTCATACATGACGGTTCCAAGGGATATATGTTGCAGCAGCTCGGCTTGAAGGGCGGAGAATGCGGCGAGTCATGGAATATTTCGAAACCGGATGCAGTCAGGCAGGTATACCGCGCTTATCTTAAAGCAGGTTCGGACGTCATCCAGACGAACACATTTCCCGGCAACCGCGTTGAGCTGGAGAAATACGGCCTTGGCGAAAAGACCTACGAGATAAATTATCAGGGGGCCAGACTGGCTCGCGAGGAAGCGGACGGCAAGGCTTTCGTCTGCGCATCGATAGGACCTGCGGGGCTGCTGTTCGAACCATCCGGTGAGCTCACATTCGACAGGGCTTACGAAATTTTCAGCGAACAGGTCAAAGCAGTGGCCGACGGTGGGGCGGACGTGATAAATTTTGAGACCTTTACAGATATAGCCGAGCTTAGAGCGGCTTATTTTGCTGCACGTGACAACACGAAGCTCCCTGTTATCTGTTCTCTGGCATTCGAAAACAACGGACACACTTTGATGGGGACCGATCCTTACATTGCAGCGCTGATACTGAAATCCATAGGAGCCGATATGGCAGGAACTAACTGCTCCTTCGGACCGGGGCATATGGCGGGAATAGTTGAAAAGCTTAATGAAGCGGGCGGAGGATATCTGAGTGTAAAGCCGAACGCGGGACTGCCCCAGATGATAGATGGCAAAACAGTATATGAAGAAACTCCGGAGCATTTCGCCGAACTCGCGGTACAGTTTGCGGGCTACGGCGCCAGACTCATAGGTGGCTGCTGCGGAACCACTCCGGAATTTATAAAAGCATTAAAAGCGAAGCTCGCAAGCACTCCTGCAGCAACTGATGCACCGCCCCTAAAGGATCTGCCGAAGGGCATACTTACATCAGCCGTAAAGTTTATTGCAGCTGATAAGCTGGACGCCGGCAATATAGGATATCTTGACGTCTCAAAAGATGCCGGGCTGCTCGATGCGTTGAAGAACGGCGATCTGTCGTTTGTTGAAGATACTGCTCTCGACCTTGCGTCCGAAGGGTATGACGCCATTTATGTCAATGCGGACGCGGTGCACGGGGATACGAAGCTGCTCAGTCAGGTCGTAGACAGGACCCAGTGGTATGTAAAGGAACCTCTTATAATCGGCACAGCGGACGCAGCTGCACTCGACAGAGCGCTCAGGATCTACAGGGGCATAGCAGGCGTTGTCATACGAGGCGACGAAGCAAATGCCGAGGCGCTGAAAACAGTTGCGGCTAAATACGGCAGCGTGGTGCTGGAGAAGGAATTCTAATCGCAGCCGCCCCTGTGTTTCAATTACACTACCTGCAGGATGGCGCATTTCAGGTATTCCGTCTCAGGCGCGGCCAGCAGGATCGGATGGTCCTTCGCCTGTGACCGGTACTCGATCAGCCTTATCTTGCGGCGGGAGTCAATACCTGCATTATATACGATATCCATGAACATCTCGGGATCGATATGCTGCGAACAGGAGCAGGTTATCAAAAAACCGCCGCTGTTCAATATCTGCATGGCTCTTAAGTTTATCTCCTTATACCCTCGGATCGCCCCTTCTACGGAGCTTTTGTTTTTAGTGAATGCCGGTGGGTCGAGTACTATCGTATCGAAACGTTCTCCGCTTTCGCGGTATTCCCTTAGCCTGTCGAAAACATTTGCGTTTTCGAACCGGCATATGCCCTCCAGTTGATTCAACCTTGCATTGGCAGACGCGGTATCTACGGCGTGCTCCGAAATATCTAGGCCCAGAACGCTTGCGGCGCCGTAGCTTCCGGCATGCAGTGCAAACGATCCGGTATGGCTGAAACAGTCAAGTACCTTCGCACCTTTTACGAATGGTTTGATAGCTGCCCTGTTTTCCTTCTGGTCAAGGAAGAAGCCGGTCTTTTGCCCTTCAGCCACATCCACAATGAACTTGATACCGTTTTCATGCATTTCAACATCGGTATCGAATTCTCCCCTCAGGAAGCCTTTTTTCTCTTCGAGCCCTTCAAGCTTACGTACGCTTATATCGTTCCTCTCGTAGACTCCCCTGGGGCTGATAAGCCCGCAGAGCATGTCGACGATTTCCTGCTTGTATTTTTCAATACCGAGTGATGAAGTCTGAAGCACAAGTATATCGGAGAATTTGTCCACAATAAGACCGGGTAGGAAGTCCGACTCGGAGAATACCACCCTGCAGCTGTCAAGGTCGGCGACCTTCTTTCTATACTCCCATGCTGCCTCGAGCCGACTGAAAAAGAAATCCGGCCCGATAGGTTCCTGCTCGTATGTCAGGATTCTGAGCGTGATCTGGGACTTTGGATTGTAGAACCCCCTTGCCAGGAACCGGTTGCCGGCTGAATATATATCAACGATATCTCCGGGCTTTGCATCAGCTTCGACTGATGCTATATCGCTCCTGTAGATCCAGGGATGCCCGTATTCGACCCGTTTTTCCTTACCCTTGACTAAAACAGCCTTCGCCATGTAGATTCTCCTTTCGAGTACATCTCATATTATACCAGCACCCCTAAACCAGTCAAGGAGCAGGGTGAGTGAAACACGGGGACTGCTCTAACGCAGGGGACGGCTGCAAGCATCCATGCAGCCGCCCCCTGCGTCTCACTTTTCGCCTTCCTTCAAGTACTTCAGCGCATCCTTGTGCAATATGAGGTCGGATATCTGCAGTTCATACTGATATTTCGCTATTTCTGCCTCATACAACCTTTTTCCCGCAGGCTTGCCTTTGCTGTCATAGACCTTATCTTCCGGCGCCACATAAGTGAAATCCTTTGTAATAACGGAGGAATTCCTAAGCACTGCGTGCCCATATTCGTTGTTGAATATGTCGTGCCCTATGGCATATGGTACTTCAAATCCCATAAGATTGGCGATGGTCGGGAGCAGATCGAGCTGTCCGCATACTGTACCGTTTACACCTGTCGCTTTCATCCCGGGAACCCGTATAAAGCACGGAACCCTCTGAAACCTGACCCAGTTGTATTCGCTGAATGTATAACCGGTCAGGTCCGAAAATGATTTGTTCTGGTCTTTGGGAAAAGCGTAATGGTCGCCGTATAAAACAATGACGGAATTATCGTACAGGCCCCTTCGTTTCAGGTCATACAGCAATTCGCCAATAGCTTCATCGGCATAATTTGCGGCCTTGACGTAATCTCCGGCCATTGTGCCTTCAAGACTCCCTGCGTCGAAGCCTTCGCCCGCACCGAAGAAGTTATAGGGGTGATGGCTTGTAAGCGTGATCATGAAGCTGTAGACAGGACCGGCTACGTCTGCCATATCCAGGGATTGGCGGAAGAATGACTTGTCGCTGAGCCCCCATCCGCAAAAATCGTCCAAAGTAAAATCACTGCTGCTTATGAACTGGTCGAAACCCAGCGAACGATACATCTCCATCCTGTTCCAGAAGCTTGGGTAGTTTGCATGGAAGACCACCGATAAATATTTTTTTTCATTCAACTTGCGGCTGATACTGTCATAGGTGTTGCCGGGAAACCTGAAATACACGGAGGAGTCTCCAAGAGGATAAAGCGAGGTGTTTGCAAGAAATTCCGCGTCTGAAGTGTTTCCCGCGCCGATCTGGCTGTAAAAATTATTGAGATAAACGCTGTCACGGATGAAACGGTTGAGATTCGGAGTAATTTCATTTCCGTTGCATTTTGCATTTATCAGGAATTGCTGGATCGCCTCCATCTGAATGATGATCAGATTCTTTCCGGCCGCCGCTCCTTTGTATTTCGTACCCGAATTCCGGTTCGAAGCAAAGAAGCTTTCGATCTCAGATTTTTCTTCTTCTTTGAGGCTGCGGTCTTCAAGGTAGTTTTCCTTTATATACCTGTCTGTATCGTAATAATGGAAATAAAATATGCCCAGGTTATTAGCCACATATTTATTATCATATGGGAAAGTGCCCTGTGATGACTTGCCGAAAGCATAGTTCGACAGCCCATAGCCGCATGCAAAAAGCAGCAATACAGCGCAGAGCTTGAAAACGGGCCTTATGCGCATTATACCGCCATGGATCCGGTTTTTCAGCACAGCGGTACCGATGCAGAGGATCGGAAAATCTGCGGCGAAAATCATATCGCCTTGTTTGAACAACGATCTTATGCTGCCGCCGACGGCTCCCACCAGCTTGATCTGGTTCAGAACCGTAACTGTCATAAGGTTCTGGAAATATCTGAAATAGAGCATATCAGTCAATAAAAGCAAGCTGACTGCCGCATCGGCGAAAATCAGTATATAGAGCCTCCTTCGGTTGGATAGTACGAGGATCACGGAGGACGCCAAAATGCATGACGCAAACAATGATAAGTACATGTTGAGGTTCATCCAGCTGAAAAGCGGCATTTCGCTGATACCGGACGAGTATTGGAAATAGACGGCCTTCAGCATTACGCCGCAAATTGACACTACCCATAATATAACCTCTAAGCCCGTCTTTCTGCGCAAAAACATACCTACCTTTTTTTGAATTATTTTTTACTGTATATTAAAGTTGATACCTCATTTTTTGAGTGGTAGAATTAATAATGATAAATATGGCAAATGCAGAAAGTTTGGAGCAAATGGCAATAAGGTAATACATCCGGGTGGGTGTGAAATAGGCCCCAGACCGATAGATCTGCATCTGAAAGCTCTTCGGAGTATGGGCGCCAAGGTACAGGATGCGCAGCGGGGATTTATCTACTGTGAGGCGGAAAGGCTGAGAGGCTGCGATATCCAGCTCGACTACCCCAGTGTGGGAGCTACGGAAAACATAATGCTTGCTTCCGTATTTGCCGAAGGCGAGACGATTATCAGAAATGCCGCAAAGGAACCGGAGATACTGGATCTGCAGAATTATCTGCAGGCGACGGGAGTACAGGTTACCGGAGCCGGTACGAGTGTGATCCGGATACAGGGCGGAGATCACAAGCTTCGTAACGCAGAGCATACAATAATCACCGACCGGATAGTGACCGGTACATATATGGCCGCTGCAGGGATCACAGGCGGGGTACTGCTGCTGAAGAACGTAATCCCGGAATATCTGACCTCCATTACAGCCATACTGCGTGAAAGCGGCTGCAGGGTGAATATAAAGGGAAGCACCATGCTGGTGGCCGGGCCCAACAGGCTGAGGGCTATCGATATCATCAGGACGCTGCCGTATCCCGGATTTCCGACAGATATGCAGGCCCAGCTCGTAGCAATGCTTACGATAGCCAGGGGCACAAGTATAATGGTGGAGACGGTTTTTGAAAACAGGTATAAACATGTCGATGAATTGCTCAGGATGGGAGCGAATATAAAGCTTGAAGGCCGGTTGGCTGTGATTAAGGGAGTAAAGAAGCTGACCGGGGCTAATGTCTACGCGCGCGATCTCAGGGGAGGAGCCGCATTGGTACTGGCAGGGCTTGCCGCCGAAGGCGAGACCGTTATTTCGGACATAAAGCATATTGACAGAGGTTATGAGAATATAGAAGAGAAACTGAGGCAGTGCGGAGCGTCCATCCAGCGCATAACATGACCTGGCTCCGCCGGTCCGGCCGCATGGGCGAGCAGTTGACGCCAGTCAACGACCAGCCCCGGCCGCATGGGCGAGCAGTTGACGCCAGTCAACGACCAGCCCCGGTCGCATGGGCGAGCAGTTGACGCCAGTCAACGACCAGCCCCGACTATACGAAAGATGGATATTCAGGGGGATATTCATGAAATTACGAAGGATTAAGGATGTAAAGGGACTTTCACCTGCAGCGGAAAAAAGAAAGAAAAGACGCAGGAAGGTACTAAAGCTGGTTAGAAATCTTTTAGTGACTGCCTTGTTTGCAGTGACTGTAATTTATGCCGCGCACTCGCCCTTTTTCAATATTAAGGAAATAACGGCAAATGCCTCGAAGCATTACGATGGAAACATACTTTCGGAGGCTTCAGGCATAAGCCTGGGACAGAACGGCTTCAGGCTTTTGTCCGGCGGAGCGGGCAGGTTTTATCTCTTACATATCGGCTCGGCCGAGAAACAAATACTTGGAAAATGCCCATATGTAAAAAGCGCCAACGTAAGGTATATCCTGCCGTCAAAGGTCATCATAAGTGTGGAGGAAAGGACTCCTGCCGTAATACTCCGGACAAAAACAGAGAGTATGCTGGCTGATAAGGAAGGATACCTGCTGGAATCAGGCGCTGATCCGAAAAAGCTGAAACTTCCCGTTATAAAGGTTCCGGAGCCCAAAACGCTGAATTTGGGAAAAAAGATCGATATACCCGGGGAAAATCTTATATCCGCCTATGAGCTGTTCAATACTATAAAGGAAATGGATAGCAAAAATGAGGACAAGCTTATGCCGAAAGTGGATTACGTAGATGTAAGCGATATGAACAATGTGAGGTTTTCGCTGCAGGGCCGCATTACCGTCAATCTGGGAAAATTGGAGGACCTGAATTATAAAATAAATACTGCCGTAACGATATACACGAGGAACCTGAAAAAAACAGACAGGGGTGTACTGGATTTCTCAATAGACGCAGATCCGGTATTTACTCCGGAAAATGGAGGTTGATAATATATGTTGCCGATTTTAGGAATGATCATAGGGATATTGATAGGGGTATTTTTCATACCGGTCAATATACCTCAGCAGTACTCGATCTATATGGCCGTAGCGATACTTGCGGCGCTGGATTCCGTATTCGGTGGTATAGCCGCTACGATGCAACAGAAATTCGACATGAAGATTTTCATATCGGGATTTTTCGGTAATGCCTTTCTGGCGGCTTTACTGGCGTACATAGGGGACCAGCTGGGCTTACAACTTTACCTTGCGGCAATATTTGCATTCGGTAACAGAATATTTCTAAATTTCGCAGTTATTCGCAGATATATGTTGAATAAGTCAGCTAAAAAAGATAATATATAGTTTGTAGGGGGATGCTTTAAGTGGGTGATTTGATTGTAAGCATTGACATCGGAACTTCCAAGGCCTGTGCGCTTATAGGAAGGATCAATAAGAATTCCCAGCTGGATATTATCGGCAGGGGCATGGCTTCATGCAACGGTCTGAAAAAAGGTGTCATCGTCGACATCGAAAGTACTGCTGCAAGCATCAAAACTGCTCTGGAGGATGCCGAATCGGCTGCTAATGTTCGCGCAGGTTCCGCTTACGTCAATATACATGGCATGCATGTCAATGTTATTAACAACAGAAGCTGGATGAGCATAAACGGAAGGGAGATCACCCAGCGCGATGTGGACAGTATCCTCCGTGAAGTCGGTAATATTGAAATACAGGAAGACAGGCAGCTTATCGACGTCATACCCAGGCAATATATCATCGACGGCTACGATGAGATCATTGATCCCATCGGGATGGTAGGGACCAGGATGGAAGTCGATGCAGACATACTTGTCGGGAAGATAACTTCCGTCCAGAACATAGTCAAAAGCATGGAACGCGTGGGAATCAAGATTGACGGGGTCGTAGCCGAGGCTTTTGCGACCGGTGAGATCGGCCTGACCGCGGATGAAAGGGATATAGGCGTAGCAATGCTCGATGTTGGCGGCAGTGTTACGGACATTTCATTATATATAGGAAAACGTCTTGTTTTTTATGATACGATACCGGTTGGCGGGGACCATATTACGAACGACATAGCAATAGGCCTGAGGATCTCAAACGTGGAAGCGGAAAAGATAAAAAGGCAGTTCGAACTTGCGCTGACTTCGCTCATTAAGAACGACCAGGAAATAAGCGTTCTGGATATTAACGAAAACAAAAAAAAGAGCGTAAAAGTATCCGAAGTGGTTGAAATAATCGAAGCCAGGGTCTACGAGATATTCTCGCTGTGCAGGAATCAGATGGTAAAAGCAGGGTTCAAGGTACCTGAGGGCGGAAGCGTCGTTATGACAGGCGCGGGCATTTCATATGTTGACGGCTGCAAACAGCTTGCCCAGGAAGTTTTCGACCTTCCGGTAAGGGTAGTGCAGGCCGGACAGCTGCAGGGAGTTTCCAAGCCCGAATTCATTGCGGCGGCAGGCATGATCCGCTATGTCGCAAACATTAAAAAGGGCGGCAGCACGGCCAATGAAATAAAGCTCAAAAAGGCTGCAAATACACAGGTAAAAGAATCTTTCATAGATAAAATTATTTCGTTTATCAAGGAAATATTTTGAATTTTTCAAGCTTTTCAATTAGAATTTTTTATGAAAACTTTGCTTGCTTAAATGTATATTATAAGATATTATTTAAGTAATGCCAAACCAATGACGAAGGGGGATTCAATTTGCTGGAGTTTGATATTGATATGGAACAATTTGCCCAGATTAAGGTCATAGGCGTCGGTGGTGGAGGCAATAACGCCGTCAACAGGATGATAACCGCGGGTCTTCGCGGAGTAGAATTCATAGCTATAAATACTGATAAACAGGCTCTTTTCCTTTCCAAAGCAAATACTAAAATTCAAGTAGGGGACAAGCTTACAAAAGGCCTTGGCGCCGGAGCAAATCCTGAAATCGGTGAAAAAGCCGCCGATGAAAGCAAGGATGAGATAGCCCAGGCGATAAAGGGCGCCGATATGGTGTTCGTTACAGCCGGAATGGGCGGCGGAACCGGAACCGGAGGAGCTCCCGTTGTCGCGCAGATCGCCAAGGAAATGGGCATACTGACTGTGGGCGTAGTCACGAAACCCTTTATGTTCGAAGGGCGCAAGAGGATGCAGTTTGCGGAACAGGGCATCGAGAAGCTCAAAAGTGTGGTGGATACTCTCGTAACGATCCCCAATGACAGATTGTTGCAGGTCGCAGAAAAGAAAACTTCCATAATAGATGCTTTCAGGATGGCTGATGATGTGCTCAGACAGGGCGTCCAGGGTATTTCAGACCTTATAGCCGTACCTGGTCTGATCAATCTTGACTTCGCTGATGTAAAGACTATCATGCTAAATACAGGTTTAGCACATATGGGTATCGGCCGTGCAGCCGGGGACGGCAGGGCGGAGGAAGCAGCGAAACAGGCTATTCAATCTCCGTTGCTCGAAACGACGATCGACGGTGCAAGGGGCGTACTGCTCAATATCACCGGCGGCGCAGATCTCGGGTTGTTTGAAGTCAACATGGCAGCGGAACTCATTCAGAAATCCGCTGATCCTGATGCAAATATCATTGTAGGCGCAGTCATCGACGAAAACCTCAAGGATGAGATACTCATCACGGTAATTGCTACAGGCTTTGAAAAAGGACCGGTCATTAGAAGACTCGACAAGATAGCCGAAAAGGCGCCTGTGAGGCCTGAACCCGCTCCTGTCAAGAGACATCCAGGCGGAGAAGTAGCGGACGATGAGCTCGAGATACCGACATTCTTAAGGAAGAACCGTTTCAAATAGTTTAAATTAAATAAGTATAATAATTCATAACCAATACGGTATAAAGCAGACAAGCCGGGTCATAGATAAATTGACCTGGCTTTTGTATTTTCTTTGTTGATATTTTGTCGTCAAATTTTCATATTTCTACAGTACCATACGACACAAAAATAAACAGGCTTGAAATATAATCTGAAATGTACAAATGATGTGATACACGGTTCAAATATTTAATCATAAAAGTACAGGCATACGAATATATGTAAAATAGGGGAAGCCTGACTTGTACTCTATCGGTCCTGAAACCCGCATTGGGCCGACAGAATGCTGCGACCGGTATGTGAGGTAAAAAGTGGAGATCTATCTGGATATTGTTGTCCTTGAAAATATAGTCATCAATTATCTGATCCTTTTAGTAACTGCTAAATTTTCAAAAAACAGAGCAAATAATTTACGCCTGCTGCTCGGAGCCGTGCTTGGCGCAGCTTATCTTGCCGCGATGCTGCTGCTGCCGGAAATGAAAATATATACGACGCTGCTTTCAAAATGCCTTCTTTCCGTTGCAATGATCGCAGTTACCTTTCACTTGAAGAAACTGTCCGAATTCCTGAAAACACTGCTTATTTTTTACGGATCGACGTTCATATTCGCCGGTGCAGGGTTTGCACTCATGTTCTTCAATCGGGATTGGGGCATCCTGCGCAATGGCATTATGGTAACGCCTCTTTCGTTCTTTAACACCTCCTGGGCCGAATTGCTGCTTGCGCTCGCAGTGACGCTTATTATCCTCCGGGTTATCTGGGACATGATACAGAACCGTTTTCTCAGGGAGAAACTGCTTGTTCGCCTGCGCATAACCTTTGATAAAAAGGCTATCGAACTGTTTGCTCTTGTTGACACGGGGAATTCGCTCCATGACCCGCTTACCAACATGCCCGTCGTAGTGGTGGAATTTTCGGCTATAAGGGATCTCCTGCCTGAGGATATCAGGAGTATTTTCGAAAAAGATCCCGATATAGACCTTAATGCGGTAACCGCTACCATATCCTGCTCTGATTGGTTTTCAAGATTCAGGCTTATACCTTTCACGTCGCTGGGTAAAGAGAACGGAATGCTGATCGGGTTCAGGCCGGACTATATCGAGATTGGAAGTGAGAACGAAAAGAAAGGCGTCCGCGATGTAATCGTAGGTATTTATAACAAGGCATTATCACGGAATGAAAAATACCGCGCTTTAGTCAACCCCGAACTTATGTAAACAACACAGCGAAAGGAGATTTTTTAATGGGCATTTTTATGAGGTTAAAGCTGTTTTTGAGGATCAGATACCTGAACTTTTTAAGAAGGCTGAATGCAGACAGGAGCTATCCTCTTCATTATATAGGGGGGAGTGAAGCGCTGCCGCCGCCACTCAGTACGGACGAGGAGACATATCTGCTGGCCAGGCTCGAAGAGCAGGATTACGGAGTGAAAAGCATATTGATCGAACGCAATCTGCGGCTTGTCGTTTATATAGCACGAAAGTTTGAAAATACCGGCGTCGGCGTGGAGGACCTGGTTTCGATCGGCACTATTGGACTCATCAAGGCGATCAATACCTTCAATCCTTCAAAGAACATAAAGTTGGCGACATATGCGTCGAGGTGCATCGAAAATGAAATATTGATGTACCTTAGAAGGAATAACAAGATAAAGACCGAGATATCGATAGACGAGCCGCTGAACGTCGACTGGGACGGAAACGAACTCCTGCTTTCCGATATACTTGGCACCGAAAATGATATAATTTACCGCACTCTCGAGGATGAGGTCGACAGAGAGCTCCTCAACACTGCAATGAAAAAATTATCCATGAGAGAAAAGAAGATCATGGAACTCCGTTTCGGACTGACAAACGGCACAGAGAAAACGCAGAAGGAGGTTGCGGACCTGCTGGGCATTTCGCAGTCATATATCTCGAGGCTCGAAAAGAGGATCATAAGCAGGCTGAAAAAGGAGATAAACAGGATGGTTTAGCAACTTGAAACCCTGTTGTCAAGGCCTTTTGCAAATATTTTTTGGATATGGCCGCAGTATAAAAAAGACCTCCATGGCAATAATGTTTTTATAACGAGGCGATGTGTTATAAAGAAAACGCTACATGCCGGGAGGTTTTTATATGTTAGTCAACAAGGTCGAAATTTGCGGTGTAAATACTTCCAAACTGCCCGTTCTGTCCAATGACCAAAAAAAAGTCCTGTTCGAGAGGATGCACAGAGGTGATACCTCTGCACGCGAGGAGTTTATAAACGGCAATCTAAGGCTGGTTTTGAGCGTCATACAACGTTTCAACAACCGCGGAGAATACGTGGACGACCTTTTCCAGGTCGGCTGTATCGGATTGATAAAAGCTATAGACAACTTCGACGTATCACAAAACGTCAAGTTTTCCACATATGCCGTGCCAATGATCATTGGCGAGATCCGCAGGTACCTGAGAGACAACAATTCCATCCGGGTGAGCCGCTCCCTCAGGGATATCGCATATAAAGCGCTTCAGGCAAAGGAAAGGCTGACGAGCAGAAATTCGAAGGAGCCGACGATTGCTGAAATCGCTGAAGAACTGAAGCTGCCAAAGGAAGACGTCGTATTTGCGCTCGATGCGATACAGGACCCGATATCGCTCTTCGAATCGGTTTATCACGACGGAGGAGACGCCATTTATGTAATGGATCAGGTCAGCGACGAAAAAAACATCGATGAGAACTGGCTCGAGGGCATTTCTCTCAAAGAGGCCATGCGAAAGCTCAACGACAGGGAGAAGCACATCCTCAACCTGAGGTTTTTCGAAGGCCGGACGCAGATGGAGGTAGCGGAGGAGATCGGGATCTCGCAGGCTCAGGTTTCGAGGCTTGAAAAAACGGCGCTGCTGCATATGAAGAAATATATATGAATCGTTGATCTTATGACACCGTAAGGTGTTTTTTTATTATTTGAAACCTGTCTGTGTTTATTTATTGCTTGATCCGGCGGTGATTTTTAACCTGTTGTCGTCATATATTTATAGCGGGTATTTTATATAAAGGGCGCGTCCGGCGGCGCAGGTATCCGATGATATGGACGGATGGTGGGATGGAATGAATCGTGCCTCTGATTTCAAGCAGAAGGAAGTAATCAACGTTTCCGACGGCAGAAGGCTGGGCTTTGTATCCGATGTTGAACTGGACCTCGATACGGGGAAGATCGAAGCCATTGTCTTGCCGGGGGTCGGCAGGCTTTTTGGTCTCCTGGGCAAGGAAAGCGAATTTATAATACCTTGGGAGAAAATATCAAAAATCGGCGAGGATATCATACTTGTCGACCTGGATGAACGCTTTATGAGGAAATATTTTGACTAATTTCCTAAACCATTTCGGCGGAATACCCGATACTAGTATAGGTGAAACAGGATGAAACGAGACTCGCCTTTCAAAAGGCTGTGGTTTAATTCATCAACACATTGCCGAAACTTACTGATGGGAAACAGGCTGGTAAATACCGGTTGGAGGTTGCTTATGAAGTGTCCTTACTGCGGTTTTATTGAAGACAAGGTCATCGATTCGAGGCCAACAGAGGAAAATTCCGCGATCAGGCGGCGCAGGGAATGTACGAAATGCTTGAAACGCTTTACTACATATGAGAAGGTGGAGAGCGTTCCGCTGATGGTCATCAAGAAGGACAAGACCCGCCAGGCATTTGACCGTGAGAAGCTGCTGAACGGACTTTTGAGGGCATGCGAAAAAAGGCCTGTCTCGATTGACATGCTTGAAAAACTCGTGGATGAGATCGAGAGCCAGATACTGAATACCCTGAAGAGAGAGATAACGACGCAGGAAATAGGCGAAATGGTCATGTCAAAGCTCAAGGAGCTCGATGAAGTCGCATATGTAAGATTTGCTTCGGTCTACAGGCAATTCAAGGATATAAACACCTTCATGGATGAGCTTCGCAAGCTGCTGCAGGATAAATAGCATAAATTTATCCTGTATCCATTGAATCAGCTGTAAAGTTTGAAACATAACTTAAAAGGGATATTCCAAATGATTATTGGGATATCCCTTTTTTCTGCGAAAATGTAAGCCACTGATAACTGTATGGCAACTAAAGTGATATATATAATATTAGGTATGTACAAATACAGTCAATTATAGTAGTATTGTGTTGGTAATAATTTACAAGAATGTACAACATATACCAAATATACTGTCGAAAGGCTGTGCTGTATGTACTCAAGAATCATAAGCTGCGGACTTCTGGGAATAGACGGCTGCCTTGTCGGCGTAGAGACCGACATAAGCAGCGGGATACCCGCTTTCGATATAGTAGGACTGGGGGACGCAGCGATCCGCGAAGCTCGTGAACGCGTGCGCTCCGCCATAAAGAACTCGAGTTTCGAATTTCCGGTACGCAGGATCACAATGAATCTTTCGCCGGCCAATCTCAGGAAAGAGGGCTCTTCCTTCGACCTGGCCATCGCCCTCGGCGTCATATCCGCAGTCGGCACGATCGACTATTCAAAATTACAGAATTCAATGTTTATTGGAGAGCTTTCACTTGACGGCGAGATCAAGGCAGTCAGGGGTATCCTTCCCATTGCCGTGTGCGCCAGGCAGAACGGCATTCGTTATCTTTTCCTGCCCGCGGATAATGCAAGAGAGGCTTCGGTAGTAAAGGATCTTGTGATCATTCCGGTAAGGAATCTGAAGGACACGGTTTCGACAATAAACGGTGATATGGAATCAGAGGCTTTTACAGGAGACGACAGCGATCTCCTGAACGGTAAAGCCGATTGTGACGTCGATTTTGCCGACGTAAAGGGGCAGGAAAATGTAAAACGAGCTTTGGAGGTGGCGGCCTCGGGCGGGCACAATTGCCTGATGCTGGGGGCCCCCGGCTGCGGCAAGACAATGCTGGCCAGAAGGCTGCCGACGATACTGCCGTCGATGACCTTTGAAGAGGCTCTTGAGGTAACAAAGATACACAGCATCGCGGGTATACTGCCGCCAGGCTTGCCGCTTGTGAATATACGGCCGTTCAGAAGCCCGCATCACACGATCTCGGACATTGGGCTGGTCGGAGGCGGTTCAAATCCCAAACCGGGGGAAATCAGCCTTGCACATTACGGCGTTCTTTTTTTGGACGAATTGCCGGAGTTCAGCAGAAGATCAATGGAAGCCCTTAGGCAGCCGCTTGAGGACGGCGTCATAACCATATCGCGTGTCAATGCGAGCCTGACATATCCGGCCAGAACTACTCTGATATGCGCAGCCAACCCATGCAAGTGCGGTAATTTCCTCGACCCTTCAGGGCAATGCACCTGCACGCCAAGGCAGATACAACAATACCTGGGCAAATTGTCAGGGCCGCTGCTCGACCGGATGGATATCCATATCGAAGTGGCTTCCGTCAAATACAAGGATCTCGACAGCGGAGCAGCCGGGGATTCATCTGCGGTGATACGCGAACGCGTGGAACGGACGAGAAAGCTTCAGCTTGAGAGGTATAAGGGTATGCGGATTTATTCCAATTCGCAGCTCCAGCCATCAATGTTCACAAAGTTCTGCAGGCTCGATGAAAAAAGCAGGGACATACTGCGAAACGCCTTTGACAGGCTCGGAATGAGCGCCAGGGCTCACGGCCGGATATTGAAGGTTGCCAGAACCATAGCGGACATGGACCGAAGCGATGACATCAGGCCGGTCCACCTTGCGGAGGCGATACAATACAGGAGCCTCGACAGGAAGGTATGGAATATGTAGCAGGGCGGTCGTATGGCTGGAAATTAAGCGTTTAAGCTGTCCTATAGAAGGAGCATATCGTATGGAAAGTAATCTTAAATACTGGATATGGTTGAGTTCCCTCGTTAAAATAACCCCGCGCAAACGTCTTGCGCTGCTCACATATTTCAACGCTCCGGCATATCTTTGGGAAGCGGGGGAGAATGAACTTCGGGCTTCGCAGCTGTGTACGCCGAAAATGATCTCATATATCAGGGACACGGATATGAGAAAGGGCGTCAAAGATTTGACCGAGCGGGTATTTGCAAGCGGCGCCGGTGTGATCACCTTCTGTGATCCTGATTACCCGCAGGCATTGAAATATACGGCCGACCCTCCTGTCGTCCTGTACTGCAGGGGCAGGCTGATGCCGGACGAACTTTGCGTGGCGGTGGTAGGGTCAAGGAAAGCCACATGGTACGGGCTCGATATGTCAAAGAAGCTTTCTTCCGAACTTGCAAGGCATGGGGTGACCGTAGTGAGCGGTATGGCAAGGGGCGTCGATTCCAAAGCTCATTACGGCGCGCTGGAGGCAGGAGGAAGAACGATCGCCGTACTCGGCTGCGGGGTCGATATTGTCTATCCCAAGGAAAACAGGAACCTCATGAATGAAATATGTTCCAAGGGAGCAGTCATTTCCGAGTTTTTACCCGGTACTGAACCGATACCCTTCAATTTTCCTGCCAGAAATCGTATAATCAGCGGGCTTTCGCAGGGCGTAGTCATAGTGGAGGCAAGTGAGAAGAGCGGTTCTCTTATTACCGCCGACTATGCGCTCGAGCAGGGAAGAGATGTTTTCGCGGTGCCCGGCAACATAAATTCGATGAACAGCTCTGGAACGAACCGGCTGATCAGGGAGGGTGCAAGGATAATCACCTGCGCTGGCGATATACTGGACGAGATTAATATAAAGCATGAGGGTAGCCTGAATTTTTACGGTGAAAGAAAGCTACGCGACATGAAGCCTGCATTAAGCTCACTGCTGGCTGATGAGCCGGTAAAGCAGACCGAAACAGGCGGAAATAAGCCTGATGCTGACGGAACCGATACCGGGGTGAAGCCGCCTGATGCTGACGGATTACATACCGGATCGCATACCGGGGTGCATAATGGATTACATATGCAGGCATGTACGGCCGACCTGCGCGAAAACACCGGTACACAGATAGGTATCGATGAAAAGACTATTGCTGAAAAACTGCTGGGCGGGCCTGCGCATATCGACACCATCGCACGCGATTGCGGTATCAGCGTGCAGCTTGCCGGTTCAGTACTGCTAATGCTGGAACTGAGCGGTTTTGTGGAGCAACTGCCTGGAAAATTTTACAGGCTGCTGGACTAATTTGATAAACATGCTGTAGATTTTATACGGAAATGTGGTAATATATGATTTGGAATCGATAGCGGTAAAAATAACGTGATGGAGGATACGATGTCGAACAACCTGGTAATTGTTGAGTCGCCAGCTAAAGCCAACACAATAGGCAAGTTCCTGGGAAGGGATTATAAAATAGTAGCTTCGGTAGGACATGTGAGAGATCTGCCGAAGAGCCAGATAGGCGTAGACGTTGAGCATAATTTCGAACCTAAATACATTACAATACGCGGCAAGGGAGATATTATCAGCAAGCTTAAAAAGGAAGCAAAGTCTGCGGATCGCGTTTTCCTTGCGACCGACCCTGACCGCGAGGGTGAAGCCATATCCTGGCACCTTGCGAATCTCCTGAATATCAAGGAGAGCGACAAATGCAGGGTCACTTTCAATGAGATAACGAAAAATGCTGTTAAAAACGCTATAAAGGTGCCCAGAAAAATAGATATGAACCTGGTCGATGCACAGCAGGCCAGACGCGTGCTGGACAGGATCGTAGGCTACAAGATCAGTCCCCTGCTTTGGCGCAAGGTCCGCAAAGGCCTCAGCGCGGGACGGGTGCAGTCAGTTGCGACAAGACTGATATGCGACCGTGAGGAAGATATAGAGAAGTTCGAACCAGAGGAGTACTGGACCATTTCTGCCAAGTTGAACAAAAAGAAGGCCGGAGCCTCTTTTGAAGCTAAATTCTATGGAACGGCCGAAGAAAAGGTAGAACTGAAAAACGAAGCGCAGGTCAGGGATATCCTGAAAAAGCTTGAAGGCAGTAAATTCACTGTAAACAAAGTAAAAAACAGCGAAAAGAAAAAAACGCCGGCGCCGCCTTTCACTACCAGTACGCTTCAGCAGGAAGCTTCAAGAAAGCTCGGTTTCCCCACAAAGAAAACCATGATGGTTGCACAGCAGCTCTATGAAGGTATAGAAGTGAAAGGACACGGAGCGGTGGGGCTCGTTACCTATATCCGTACGGATTCCGTGAGGATCTCCTCCGAAGCGCAGCAGGACACGAAAACTTATATAGCTGAAAAATACGGACAGAAATATCTGCCGGAGGAATTCAGGGTCTATAAGAACAAATCCGCTTCGCAGGATGCACATGAAGCGATAAGGCCGACTTATGTGGATATGGATCCGGAAAGCGTGAAGGATTCTTTGACGAATGACCAGTTCAAGCTCTACAAGCTTATATGGTCCAGATTCATAGCGAGCCAGATGGCTTCCGCCGTTTACGATACGGTAGCTGCGGATATCATGGCGGGCGAGCTGTTATTTAAGGCAAACGGCTCCAAGGTCAAATTCGCCGGTTTCATAGCAGTATATACCGAAGGCAGGGATGAGGAAGGCGAGGACGAAGTATCGATCCCCGAGCTTAAGGAAAATGAGCAGCTGGAGTTGAAGAAGCTTGAAGACAAGCAGCATTTCACCCAGCCCCCGCTAAGATACACCGAGGCGACACTGGTCAAAACGCTCGAAGAAAAGGGTATCGGAAGGCCGAGTACCTACGCTCCGATCATTACGACCATACTGGCGCGCGGTTATGTGGAAAGGGAAAAGAAATTCCTTCTGCCTACCGAATTGGGCAGGATCATAAACGATCTGATGAAAAACAATTTCAGGGATGTCGTAGACGTGCAGTTTACAGCCCAGATGGAAAAGAAGCTTGACGACGTCGAAGAGGGCACCAAAAAGTGGGAAGCCGTAATGAAGGAATTCTACGATCCTTTCGCGCAGTCTCTGAAGGAAGCCGAGGACAAGATAGGCCACGTAGACCTTCCCGACGAGGTCACTGATATAAAGTGCGAGAAATGCGGCAGGTTCATGGTCATCAAGAGCGGAAGGTTCGGCAAGTTCCTGGCATGCCCGGGGTTTCCGGAATGCAGGAATGCAAGGCCCATACTTGAGGAAGCAGGCGTGACCTGTCCATTATGCAAGGGCAAGGTGCTTATCAAAAAGACCAGGAAGGGCAGAAAATATCTCGGATGCGAGAACAATCCCAACTGCACCTTCATGACCTGGGATATGCCTGCAGGCGAAAATTGCCCCAACTGCGGCAATTTCATGGTGAAAAAATACAGCGGCAAAAAGGTCGTTATCAAATGCAGCAATGAGAGCTGCGGTTTTACAAAGGAAGGCTCAAGGGAATAAAGTGGCTGAACAATTTATAAATGTAATAGGTGCAGGGCTTGCAGGCTGCGAAGCAGCCTGGCAGGCCGCTAAAAGGGGAGTGTGTGTGAGGCTGTACGAAATGAAGCCGCAGAGGCATTCCCCTGCTCATACCATGGACTCTTTTGCAGAGCTTGTCTGCAGCAATTCACTGCGTTCGGACAGGCTTGAAAATGCTGTCGGTCTCCTCAAGGAAGAAATGCGCATAATGGATTCGCTTATAATGAGATGTGCGGATGCTTCACGCCTACCCGCGGGAGGGGCGCTTGCGGTAGACCGTACCGAATTTTCAGCGGAAGTTACAAAGGCAATAAGCGAGCATCCGAATATCACAGTCATACATAAAGAAGTCGACGAGCTGCCGGAGGACGGCATTACGATCATAGCAACGGGGCCGCTGACCTCGGAAGCGTTATCCGGATGCATCTCACGGCTTACAGGCAAGGAAAGCCTGTATTTCTATGACGCTGCCGCGCCTATAGTCACGGCCGAGTCGATCGATATGTGTAAGGCATACCGCGCCTCGCGCTATGGCAAGGGCTCGGACGACTATATCAACTGTCCCATGGACCGGACGGAATATGAAAACTTCAGGGATGAGCTTCTAAAAGCTGAAACAGTGCCGATGAAGGTATTTGAAAAAACCATACTTTTCAGCGGCTGTATGCCGGTCGAAAGCATGGCCGCGTACGGGCCGGACGCTTTGCGCTTCGGACCTCTGAAACCGGTGGGACTTGCCGATCCTGCAACAGGGGAGGAGCCATATGCGGTTGTTCAGCTCAGGCAGGACAACAATGAGGGGACGCTTTATAACATAGTGGGTTTCCAGACACATCTTCGCTGGCCGGAGCAGAAAAGAGTGTTCGGACTGATACCCGGCCTTGAAAATGCTGAGTTTGCAAGGTATGGCGTAATGCACAGAAACACTTACATAAATTCGCCCGGACTGCTTGACGTAACTTATCGGATGAGAACGAGGCCTGACATATATTTTGCAGGTCAGATCACAGGTGTCGAAGGCTATATGGAATCGACCTCCTCCGGGCTCGTCGCAGGTATCAATGCCGCTTTGCAGTTCCTGGGAAAGGAACCTTTCAATTTCACCTCAGAAACTGCGATTGGTTCACTGGCCGGATATGTATCGGCTAATGCAAATGGCAGGTTCCAGCCTATGAATGCGAGCTTCGGTCTGATAAAGACCCCTTCTCAAAAATTCAGGACCAAACCGGAAAAATACAAGCTGATGGCCGAAATTGCATTGGAACGTATTAGAAGTATATGCATATAATGTAAAAAATACGCATTTTATTATATAATACGTATCAAATTGACACAATATATTGTCATAATATGCTCTATTCCACATTATATTGTTGTAATTCTCATTTCGTTGTGGTAAAATCAGTATAACATATTGGAATATTATGTATAAACGCATTTTTACAACTTTAGCTAAAGGAAAATGTATTGAAATGCCGAAATATTATTTGATATTGGGTTCGTAATCGTTAGGGTTGTCTTTTACAAAGGAGAATGTTTTTAGCGCCTTTAAGGCGCGGATTTCATTTAAAACATTCAAAGGAGGCATTTCTGAATGTTCGAAAAACTGACCGATCACTTGAATCTTAGAGAAAAAGCTCTGGACTCGGCATGGCTCCGAAATGAAGTCATCGCACAGAATGTCGCTAATGTTGATACTCCCGGATATAAAAAGAAAAGTGTGTCTTTTGAGGAATACCTTGATCAGGCTATGGATAATGGCGGCTTCAAGGGTAACACGACCGACAGCAGGCACATACAGATCGGCGCAGGAAGTGCCGATGACGTACCGATCAAGGTTACGAGCGACTACAGCAATCTCAGCACCAGGCTCGACGGTAACAATGTCGATATCGAAAAGGAAATGGCTGACTCGGCAAAGAACGACATCCGTTACAATACCCTGATCCAAAGCGTAAGCGACAGTTATAAAAGAGTTATGTCGGCAATTACAGAAGGGAGGAAATAATTTATGGGATATTTTGGTGCATTGGATATAGGCGCATCAGCGCTGACCGCACAAAGACTCCGCATGGATACGATCTCCCAGAATATAGCCAACGCCAATACTACGCGCACTGAGGACGGTACGCCGTACCGCAGAAGGGTAGTGGTATTCCAGGAGCAATCGAACGGCATCCCTTTCTCCGAATACCTCAGCGACAGCAGTAAACAGCAATATCTTGGGAAAGGCGTCAAGGTAGCAAAGATAGTCGAGGATCCCAGCCCATTCAGGAAGGTCTATGATCCCGGCCATCCGGATGCGGATGCCGACGGCTACGTGGAAATGCCAAATATCGATGTTGTCACTGAAATGGTCAATATGATTTCCGCTACAAGGGCCTATGAAGCAAACGTTACCTCGATAAATACAACAAAAAGCATAGCGATGAAGGCGCTGGAGATCGGAAGATAACCGGTTGGGGAGGATGGTGAAGGATATGGCTATAAACGAAATAGGCGGCATCGGATCACTGGCCCCGACACGATCGTTGTTCGAGACCATGGACAAGCAGGATTCGGCCAACAGTGTTACAGTACCGTTTTCAGATTACCTGAAGCAGGCTCTGAATTCGACGAATGATATTCTGGTCAATGCGGAAAAGCTTGCTGATGATTTTGCGGCAGGCAAGACGGACAATATACATGACGTGACTATTGCGGCGGAAAAGGCAGACATAGCGCTGCAATTCACGATGCAGATCAGGAATAAGATCATGGATGCTTATTCTGAAATAATGAGGATGCAGATATAAAAGCATTAAAATTCCCGGTATTACGAATGATGAATACTGTTACAGGGTGGTGAAACCGTGCCGGATTTTCTAAAAAAATATCTGGATCAGTTCAAAGAATTCTGGAATAGTCTTGAAAAGTCTCAAAAAACACGTATTTACATAACCTCAGCTATTGTAGTAATAGCTGTCACAATATCTCTTATCTATCTTTCCCGACCTAACAGGGTAGTCCTGTTTACCAATTCGGACCAGAAGCAGATAGGCGAAATGGTTAAGATCCTGGATGACAAAGGGATATGGAACGAGGCTCAGAATAACGGTACCAGCATTGTCATAAATTCAAAGGACAACAACAATGCGCAGATCGTTCTGGCGCAGGCCGGCTACCCCAAGGAAGGCTTCACGTTCGAGGATGCCATTTCAAGCATAGGGATAACGACTACCCAGGATGACAAAAAGCACATCTGGAAACGTCAGCAGGTCTCAGATCTTGAAGCCAAGATAAATATGCTCGACAATATAGACGAAGCTGCGGTCACACTGGCAACGCCGGAGACCTCCATCTTCCTCAACGCCAGCAAGGAGCAGTCCAAACCTACGGCGTATGTCATGGTCAGGCCAAACAGGGAACTTACCGAAACTCAAGTCCAGGGAATAGTGATGCTGGTTTCAAGAAGCGTTGAGGATCTCAATCCCAATGATGTGACAGTCGTAGACAACAACGGAAACATACTCAATTCGTCGTCGTCCGACGATGTGATCAGCGCAGCCAACAGCCAGGAGGAACTCAGGAAAAAGAGGGAGACCGAGCTGGAGCAAAAGGTACTCAATTATTTCAGCGGCGGGCAATTCGACAATTTCGATACGCTCAGGGTCGTGGCAAATGCTACGCTGGATTTCGACAAGGACAAATCCCAGACCAAATCCCTCACAATTCCGCAGGGTATGGATTCCGGCGCGGTAATAAGCAGCAAGACCAACTCGGAAGTAGTCAAAAACGGAACCTCGGGAGGCGAACCCGGAGTAGGTTCCAACCCAGGCACAACCAGCACTCCAACCTATCCGGCGGGCAGCAGTTCGAATTCAGATTATGCGAATAACTCTGCCGAGACCAACTATGGTTACGACGAACAGGTCAGAGAACAGGAAAAGGCGACAGGTAAGCTCATACCTGAGGAATCCGGCATTGCCATTTCGCTCTGGTACGGTAATAAAGTCACCGACGATACAAAGATAGACGCCAATTTTATCAGTGAAATAAAGCAGGCTGCAAGTACGGCTACAGGCGTGCCTGTCAACAATATAACGGTGAACAAGATGAAGCTGGCTGCGCCTGAAGTCGTTACAAAGACGATGAGCGAAAGAGCCAATGAGCTTGTCAGCAATTACGGGTTCCTGGCATTGATGCTGCTGTTGATAATAGCGACGCTTATAGTTGGCTTGCCGCGCAGAAAGCAGCAGCCTGCGGATGAGCTGGCCCAGGCTGCTATTGCCGGCGGACCGAGATTTGTTGTTCCTGAACCTGAAGATCCGCTGCCTGATATAGAACTCGAAGAAAGATCGGAAATCAAGAAACAGCTTGACAAATTCGTCAAACAAAAACCTGATGCCGTCGCTCAGCTTTTAAGGAACTGGCTGTCGGACGACTGGGACGGTTGATATGCTTATTTACATTGCATGATGTATATTGGAGAGGTTAAGTGATATGGCGAGAGTATCCGGTAGTAAATCCGATCGCACCGGCCGTGAAAAGGCGGCAATGCTACTGATTTCCCTGGGCCCTGAAAAATCCGCGGAAATCTTCAGGCATCTCAAGGAAGAAGAGATAGAGCAGCTGACGCTCGAAATTGCAAATATAAGAACAGTGACCCCGGAAGAAAAGGAAAGGGTCATGGAGGAGTTTTACCAGATATGCCTGGCCCAGGAATATATAGCCGAAGGCGGTATCGGGTATGCCAAGGAAATTCTTGAAAAAGCGCTGGGTACGCAGAAAGCGCTCGATGTTATAAACAAACTGACCGTATCTCTGCAGGTAAGGCCGTTCGAATTTGTAAGGAAGGCCGATCCTGCGCAGCTCCTCAACTTCATACAGAAAGAGCATCCTCAGACTATCGCGCTCATATTGTCTTATCTGAAACCGCAGCAGGCATCTATCGTACTGGCTGCACTTCCCCAGGACAAACAGGCGGATGTTGCAAGGCGTATTGCGACCATGGACAGGACATCTCCCGAAGTAATAAAAGAAGTTGAAAGAATACTTGAGAAAAACCTTTCATCGCTGGTTACGGAAGATTTCACTGCAGCCGGCGGCGTACAGGCTATCGTGAATATACTCAACACGGTCGACAGAGGTACGGAAAAATACATCATGGAAACTCTCGAGATCGAAGACACCGATCTCGCAGAGGAAATCAGAAAGAGGATGTTCGTTTTCGAAGACATACTCTCATTGGACAACCGTTCCATACAGCGCTTCCTGCGCGATGTCGAGAACAACCAGCTTGCTATCGCATTGAAGGGCGCCACGGAGGAAGTTCAGAAAGTCATTTTCTCAAATATGTCCAAGCGTCTTGCCGAAATGATAAAGGAAGATATCGAATTTATGGGACCTGTGAGGCTTAAGGATGTTGAAGAATCACAGCAGAAGATCGTCAATGTCATAAGGAAGCTCGAGGATGCAGGTGAGATCGTCATTTCCAGGGGCGGAGGAGATGAAATAATTGTATAACAGGATATTCAAGAACAATCAGGTTACTTACGGAAGACCTTATCCGGTAAATATACCTGTCACTGTCCATAAATTGAGCATTGAGGATATATCGGATGCAGAAGAAGACGAAAGTGAAGAACTGACGGATTCAGCCGATCCGGAGATGATGCTTGAGAATACAAGGCATAAATGTGAAATGATGACTCGCGAAGCCGAACTCGAAGCAGACAGGATAATGGAAGAGGCACGGCAGGAAGCCACAGGCGAAGCGCAGAAGATAACAGAAGAAGCATGGCAGAAGGGATATGCGGAAGGGATAGACACAGCTGCCGAGCAAAGCAGGGATATTCTCGCACAGGCTGAAGAAATGCGACGTGAAGCGCAAAGAGAGCATGAAGAACTGATTGCAGGAATGGAAGAGGAGATGCTCGGTCTTGTCATGGATGTAGCTAAAAAGGTGGTCGCAGGAGAGCTTGAAACTGATAAGAACGTGATAATCAAACTCATTCGCGATGCATTACCAAAATGCTCGAATAAGAACGGCGCGGTGCTCAGAGTATCGACCGAAGACGCGGAAACTCTTGCCGAAAACAGCACTGAGCTTATGTCCGGCATCGATGGTGCAGACAGTCTTGAAATCAAAAATGACAGTGCTTTGCATAAAGGAGACTGCATAATCGAAACACAGTTCGGCAGTGTCGACGCCGGGGTTAGTACACGGCTTGACAAAATCGAAGAAGCCTTCAATGAAGAACTGCATTACGATTCATGCTCTCTGAAATGAGTCGAAGAACCGTCCCTTGACTCTTTTTGAAAGAGAGGATTACTGGCAGTGCGCAACACTCTCGCAAAATATCATGAAATTTTGAATAGATCTGATTTTATTAAATATTATGGCAAGGTCTCCAAGGTCGTCGGGCTCACGATAGAATCCGACGGGCCAGAGGTCGATATAGGCGAGCTTTGCAGGCTCCACGCTTCAAGGGGCAAAAGGATCATACAGACGGAGGTCGTCGGTTTCAGGGACAACAAGGTCCTGTTGATGCCGCTTGGCGAGATGACCGGAGTCGGCCCGGGCAACGTAGTGGTCGCCTCAGATTCCGTACTGAAGGCGGGAGTCGGGGAGAGGCTCACAGGCCGCGTTCTGGACGGCCTCGGATATCCTATCGATGAAAAGGAGCCATTCAAACCGGATAAGTATTATCCGATCAACAATAAACCTCCGCACCCACTGAACAGAAAAAGGATAACTGAACCTCTGACGCTCGGTATCAAAGCGATCGACGGCCTTTTGACCGTTGGCAAGGGCCAGCGTATCGGAATATTTGCGGGCAGCGGAGTCGGCAAAAGTACTCTTATGGGCATGATTGCAAGGAATACCAAAGCGGATGTGAATGTAATAGCCCTGATAGGCGAACGCGGAAGGGAAGTTAGGGAATTCATCGAGAAGGATCTCAAGGAGGAAGGCCTCTCGCGTTCTGTCGTAGTGGTCGCTACATCGGACCAGCCTGCTTTAGTCAGGCTGAAAGGAGCTCTTGTCGCTACCGCAATAGCCGAGTATTTCAGGGATCAGGGGAAGGACGTCCTTTTACTGATGGATTCGCTTACGCGTTTTGCAATGGCTCAAAGGGAAGTCGGACTTGCGACGGGTGAACCTCCTGTTTCGCGCGGATATACGCCGTCTGTTTTCGGCACGATGCCCAAACTGCTGGAACGTGCGGGCAATTCTGAAAAAGGCTCCATAACAGGCTTGTATACAGTGCTCGTCGACGGAGACGACATGACGGAGCCCGTGACTGATACCGCAAGGGGCATATTGGACGGCCATATCGTACTTTCCCGTTCGCTTGCCAACCGGAACCAGTACCCGGCTATTGACGTACTGGCAAGCGTCAGCCGTGTAATGCCAGACATTATTTCAAGCGAACACAAAAAGGCGGCAGGCGAGTTTAAAAAGGCGCTTGCGATCTACCGTGACGCGGAGGATCTCATTAACATAGGCGCATACGTGAAGGGAAGCAATGAGAATATAGATCACGCCATCAGCCTGATTGATAAAATATTGGACTTCGTCCAGCAATCTACTGCAGACCGTTTTACTTTCCAGGAAGTTCTAAATCAACTGCAGGATATTTTCAAGTAAAGGTCGGCTGAAATATTTATCTTAGATGATATCACAAGCATCCATATTTACCGAGGTGAATCATGGCTTCATTCAGTTTCAGGCTCCAACCCGTTCTAAATATCAGGATCCAGACCGAAGACAATCTGAAAAATGAACTTGGTAAGGCCATACAGCTTTTGGAGCTTGAGAAGCAAAAACTATCGCAGTTGGAAAACGAACTGGATGGCTTGGTCGATGAATTTAACAAAAAAACAAAAAAGACCACGGTCCGAAAGCTTATCGAAGTCAAGGAATACCTGTCATTACTCGATTCTAAAATCAAACAGCAAAAAGAAAATGTAAACTCTGCAATGCTGAATGTCGATAAAATTAGGGAAGAGTTGTTAAAGGCAGTCAAAGAAAGAAAGATACTTGAAAAGTTACGCGAAAGAAAGTATGAAGAGTATCTGCTCGAACAGAAAAGACTCGAACAGAAAACAAATGATGAAATCGTCAGTTACAATCATAAAGAAGGTAACTAAGGAGAGCATGAATGGCTAAGGACGCCGCAGGTAAGTCAGTTGTGACCCCAAATAAACAGCGCAGCGGGATCAAAGGAAAGATTTTTCCGATCCTTACGGTTTTGCTTGTTCTCGCGATAATCGCAGCTGTATTCGGAGGGGTTTTTTATTTTATAGTGCGCAACAATTTCGGCGGGGTAGCAGATCGCTATTATCTCACAATCAAGGACATACCGGTCCTCAAGTATGCCCTTCCGGTCAAAAAAGACCCGCTCGATCCCAAAAACATGACAGCTGAAGATATCAAAAAGAAATACATCGAATTCAGGGATCAAAACGCTGATCTTAATAAGCAATTGACAGATGCTAAGGCTGAACTGGAAAAATATAAGGCTTCCGAGGCTGAAGCAAATCAGGCTGCAGCCGACAACGAGCAAAAAATAAAGGATATTGACACCCGTGAAGCCGCGCTTAAGAACAAGGAAGGCCAGCTTACCGAAATGAAACGTCAGATCGACGAATTGATAGCTAAAGGCGATAAAGCGGCTTTTAAAGCCTATTACGAGTCGCTGGACCCGGCAAATGCAAAAGTGCTTTATTCCCAGGTCGTCTCAGAATTGCAGACGGATGCGAACGTAAAGAAGTTCGCACTGGTATACGCGGCAATGGATCCTGCGGCCGCAGCCCAGATATTTGAACAGATGGGCGTATCGAAACTGGATATGACGGCTGAAACACTGCAGGCAATGAACAAGGACAATTCTGCAAAAATACTCGGATCAATGACCCCCCAGTTCGCAGCGCAGGTGACCGTAAAGCTCAATGCACTGTATAAGGGGAATTGATATAAATTGACTGAAAGGAGGTGAAAAAGTGAATCTATACGAATTGATGTCAGGTAATTTTCAAACGGCGCAAGGCTCTTCCGTATTTCAGTTCAATGCACAGCCCGAACGCAATACTTCAGGCAACTGCGATACGTCTTCCTTCAGCGCGATACTCGGTTCCAAGGTAAGCAGCACCGAAAGGCAGGCAGACGCAAATCCAGCCAGGAACACAGCTTCCCAGAAGAAACCGTCGGGATATGACAGCGTTAAAACTGACAGTAAGCCTAAATACCTGACCTTCCAGGAAGCAAATGCAAACCTCAGGAAAACCGATGCAAATGATGCCAGTGTCAAAACTGAAAGCGCCGCGGAGGAAACTAAAAAAACGACGGATGACAGCACAGAAGACCGGAAAAAGAAGGTAAGGTCAGACATGCAGTCGAACTTCCTCAATATTTGCGCCGAACTGCTTGGAATCGACAAAGGCGAACTGCAGAAGCTCCTTGATAAGGCAGGTATCTCCGTGGAATTCCTGAAAGATGCAGCAGGTATTAAGGAAGCCGCAGCCGATCTGTCACAGCTGTTGGGCCTGAACAGCCAACAGGCCGAATCGCTCAGGAACCTGTTTGCGACGGCGGCTGAATCGCTTGGGATGCTTGCAGCAAAACAGGCAGACGACGGGAATACCGATACCGAAGCATCCGGTATAAAACCGGCGGAGGTATCCAAATCAGCGGATACGCAAAGTATTGCCGATAAAACCGGTCCTCAGACTGCAAAACTTGAGTCGGGCGAAACATCTGCAGACAAAAGCCTGCTGGACAAACTTGCCGCCCAGATCAGCTCCAAGCTCGATGAGATCAGTCTTGCGGCTGATAAGGACAACAGCACGGTGGAAGAGGAATTGAAAAATCTCATGAGACCTCTGCTCGAAAAGGCTGAAATTGCGGCTAAGGCTGTTTCACAGGAGGGAACTCAGGCGGTGGATGCGGATGTTCAACAGGCGGATGCAGATACAGATACTGCAGCCCAAGCCGCAAATGCTTCCAATAAGGGTTCTGAAAAGGAATCCGGTGAAACAGACGACAACAGCAGGGAGTCAGACGCGAAAGCCGAACAGAAATCGGTTGTCAGCCAGCCCGTGCAAATCGTGAAGGAAGCGACGCCCCCGGTGCAGTACCAGACCGTGCAGGATACCAGGCAAGCTGTAATTGCGGCAACTGAAAAAACGCCGGACGTCCCTGTAAAGCCGAGGGAGCTGATCAGCCAGATCATTGAAAAGGCCAAAGTGATATTGAGCCCGGACAAATCCGAAATGGTTATGGATCTGAAGCCCGACAGCCTTGGCAAGATATCTCTCAAGGTAGTCACCGAAAACGGCATAGTAATGGCAAAGTTTGTCGCCGAGAATCAGCAGGTAAGGGAGATACTCGAATCAAACATGCAGCTCCTGAAGGATTCATTGGAGAAGCAGGGCATGAATGTACAGGGTTTCAGCGTTTCCGTACGACAGGATCAGCGCGGAGCCGACACAAACAGGCCGCAGTACAGGCCATCCGGAAATCCGGCGGCTAGGACGGCACGGAACGTATCGGGAACGGAACTGCAGACGGCGGGAATCTTTGAGACGGCGGGCAGAAGTAATCCGTACCGATGGGAAGAAAGCACTATCGATCTTACGGCATAGAAGGATGTTTAGCGCCCTTGAGGCGCGGATTTCATTTAAAACATCCAGGGGAGGTGAAAAGAAATGAGCGTATCAATATCAACAGACCAGAAGACAATACAGCAGATAATCGATCAGACAGCATCGAAAGCAGGCGACAGAAAAACCGGTGAGCTTGGGAAAGACGATTTTCTGAACCTCCTGGTAACACAACTGAGATATCAGGATCCGCTGAATCCAACGGATGACAAGGAATTCATCGGTCAGATGGCACAATTCAGCGCGCTGGAACAGATGCAGAACCTTAATACAAGCTTTTCAGGAACGAAGGCATACAGCCTCATCGGAAAAAGCGTTGATGCCAATATTAAGGATGATTCCACCGGCGATATGAAGGTAGTATCGGGTAACGTAAGCAGTATCAAGTATTCGGGCGGAAAGTATTATGCTGTCGTCAACGGTACGGAAGTATCGATAGACGATATAGCAAACGTATCGGAAAATACTTACTCTCTTGAGAACAACCTTTCAGCCTACACGAACATAATTGGTTACCTGGTCAACGGTATTGCCTACGATTCTACAAACGGCAATATGAACAAAGTTACCGGAACAGTGAAATCGCTGCAGAAAGGCGTTTACGAGGATTACGCAGTACTGGATGGGGTCAGTGTGGTGATCTCAGGAATAGACACTACACAAACTTCGACTGATGCCGACTTTGTTACTAAAAAATTGAAGGACGCCATGGACAATGGTACGGAGATCGACCTTATAATCAAGGACAGCGCTACCGGCACTTGTGTTCCCGTAACTGCGAAGATAGTAAGCTACACAAAGACTGCGGACGGCAAGATCACAGCAGTTCTGAACGGTTTGCATGTACCGCTGACAAGCATCACGAATATAAGCAAACCGGCTGAACAGGCGGCGGCACAGCCGACCGGGCAGCAGGCAGGCGGTGCGACTCCACCGGCGGATACAGACAGCGGAACGGCAGGTGATGTCGGTGGTAATTGACAGTTCGGGAAATACGATCAACAGACCGCTGATCACCAATAAACCTTCGGTATCTGCAGGAAACCAGGTCAACAGCCCAGGCAGGCAGCAAAACACAACCGTAGGCGGATTTGACAACATACTGAAGCAAAAGCAGGCGGAAAATGAAGAGATCAAGTTTTCAAAGCATGCGGAGCTCAGGCTGCAATCCAGGAACATCAACCTGACACAGGCTCAGAAGGATAAAATGAAGGAGGCTGTGGCAAGGGCGGAATCGAAGGGAGTACGTGACTCGCTGGTATTGATGGACAACCTTGCTTTTGTAGTCAACGTAAGGAATAGAACGGTGATTACGGCCGCAAACAGCAATGAACTGAAGGAAAATGTATTTACCAACATCGATGGCGCAGTAATAGTATAACAGCCGGACCCTTTCGGGAGGCTGGACATCCCTGAATGACGGACGGGATGGACAAATAAGAAGGAGGTCGAACATCAGCTATGATGAGATCAATGTTTTCCGGTGTGTCGGGTCTCAGGGCACACCAGACCAGGATGGACGTAATAGGCAATAACGTTGCCAACGTTAACACGGTCGGTTTTAAATCGGGAAGGGTCACCTTCCAGGAAATATTCAGCCAGACGTTGAGAGGCGCAGGCGCGCCTGACACAACCACAGGCAGGGGCGGCACAAATCCGATGCAGATAGGCCTTGGCCTTGACGTCGGATCAGTTGATACCGTCATGACAAGAGGAAGCCTGCAGAGGACCGACAACCCGACAGATCTGTCGATCGAAGGAGAAGGCTTCTTCATGTGCAAGGGCGGCAGCACAGATACGTTTAAATTTTCAAGGGCTGGCAACTTCGGAATAGACAAGCTAGGCAACCTCGTAACAGGCAGCGGCCTTAATGTTTATGGCTGGCAGGCTTTGAAGCCTGGCACCAATTCCGAATTCGACACCGAATCACCGATTGAGGCAATCAACCTGTATTCGGATAATTACAGGAACAAGAGGATAATCGCAGCACAAGCTACGAAAAAGGCGGAATTATCGGGAAACCTGGATGCTTCTTACATGGACAAGGCTACTGCTGCACTGAAGGCACCACCGGTGACAGCACCTACATTTTCCGTTCCAATGACTGTATACGATGCATTGGGGAATGACTACAAGCTAAATATTGTTTTCACAAAAAACAGTGCAACCGGTTTAGGATCTACTTGGGACTGGGATGTTAGCGGAGCAGGTACAACGTCTTCAGTAACAACAGGTAAAATAGATTTTGGCACGAATGGAACCATAGATACTACCACCAACCCTGACAAAGTAAAAATTATATTAACACCGGATGATGGAGCTGGTAACAATACATCCGGTACAGCTGCTTTCCCCGTAGATCTTGACTTCTCCAAGATAACTTCCTTCTCCAACGATTGTTCCGTCAAGCCGAAGGCTGTTGATGGCTACACGGCAGGAAGCCTGGTTACCTTCAATGTTGGCGCGGACGGCATATTGACCGGTGTTTATGACAACGGCCAGCAGCAGGCGCTGGGGCAGGTTGCAATAACCGGGTTTGAGAATCCGGCAGGTCTGCAGAAGGTCGGAAACAACATGTATATACCGACAACAAACTCGGGTGACTTCAAGGCTGAAAAACCCGGTTCAAACGGCATCGGTACGCTTAGTCCCGGCACTCTCGAAATGTCGAACGTCGACCTTTCAAAGGAATTTACGGATATGATCATCACACAGAGGGGCTTCCAGGCAAACAGCCGTATCATTACGACATCGGATGAAATGCTGCAGGAGCTTGTTAATCTCAAGAGATAATACATCTGTTCGGTGATTGACCGGTAAATCGCAGCGAAAGAGAATAAAGCGGGACAGGGGACTTTGGACCCTGTCCCGCCATAACTCCAAAAAATGTGCTACAGAAAACGACAAATTATAACGATATATAATAGAGATAAAAGACAAATAAAGCCTAATTATGAAAATTTCTATTGAGTTTTAGAGGTAAAAAGATTATGATAAAATTAACCAGGCTCAACGGTTCGGTTTATGTCCTGAATAGCGATCTTATAGAAACGATAGAAGCGACGCCGGATACGGTAATTTCGACGTCCGACGCGAAAAAATATGTCTGCAGGGAACCCGTAGATGAGGTGATCCAAAAGGTCATCGAATTCAGAGGCAGGATAATGATTTACGCAGACACTCACAAATGATAGAGGGGGCATAAGTTTTGGAGTCTAAAGGAACATCGTTCATTCTGATCATCATAGTTGCAGTTCTTACGCTGACGTTGGCAGCTCTTGCAGGTTATCTGTTCATAGTACAGGGATCATCCAATTCGGATAAAAACGCGACGGCAATAAACGGACAAACCGTCAAGGATGTACCGAAGGAGACAGATCTGGTCAAGGTTCCGCTCTACGACAATGAGCGCTTTTTCAATCTGAAGGGCACAGATCCGGCAAAAACATCAGTCATACAAGTAAAGGTAACATTGAAATGTTACAAGGCGCTGAAGCATGATAAAAAAGCAGTCGTCTCTGAGATGATTTCTGCACGTTCCGAAGAGATACAGGAACTTGTCGTGAGATTTTTCCTGACTCTGACGGCAGACCAGGTGAAGGATCCTGCCGTTATGGACAAATCAAATGAAGATTTGACGAAGCAGATAAATACGCTGCTGAATGAGGGCAACAAGGATCCCGAAGACGTAGTGTACAAGGTAATATTCTCAGAGTGGCTTTTCCAGTAAAATGATTTGCGAAGCAAATCGTTGGCAGGTATATGATTTGTGCCAGCAAATAGCGGGATTTGATTTTCGGCATATGAGGGAGGTGGTTGAAAGTGGGAGACATTCTGTCTCAAAATGAAATAGATGATCTCTTGAAAGCGCTGAGTACAGGTGAAATAGACGCTCAGGAGATACAGACCACCAAGCAGGAAAAAAAGGTCAGGACCCACGATTTTCGCAGAGCGAGCAAGTTTGCCAAGGATCATATAAAGACATTGAATATAATTTACGATAACTACGCCCGGCTTGTTACAAACTTCCTCACAGGTTATCTGAGGACACTCGTTCAGGTCGACGTGGTCACAGTGGAAGCGCTGCCGTACAGCGACTTCAGCAATTCGGTCTCCAATCCGGTCATCCTTGCGATCATAGATTTTGCACCTTTAGCAGGTTCAGTAATACTTGAAATGGAACCCCACGTTGCGTTTGCACTTGTCGACAGGATATTGGGCGGCAAGGGCTCTTCGATGGAGAGGGTAAGGGAGTTCACGGAAATAGAGCTGGCAATCATTGAAAGGATTATAATCCAGATACTCAACCTTATGCGTGAGCCCTGGGAGAACGTCCTGTCGATCAGGCCAAGGCTCGACAAGATCGAAACAAATGCGCAGTTTGCCCAGATAGTGGCCCAGAACGAAACAGTTGCATTGATAACGCTGAGCGCCAGGGTCGGGGATGTCGACGGAATGATCAACTTATGCATACCCCACATGGTCGTTGAACCGATAGTTTCGAAGCTGAGCACAAAGTTCTGGTTCTCTAATGTTGAAAAGGAAGCAACCCCTGAAATGAAGGAAAGTATAGAAAACAGGGTCGAAAATACATTGGCGCCCGTAAGGGCTGTACTAGGGAAAACATCCATATCGGTAAACGACTTTATAGAACTGCAGCCAGGTGATGTACTGCCTCTCGATACAGGAGTAAACGACGATATGGAAATACTTGTAGGAAATCTTCTGAAATTTTATGCAACGCCCGGTGTCAAGAAAAACAAGGTTGCGGTCAAAATTTCAAAGGTCCTGAAAAGGGAGGATGAATAATGGGAGATATGTTGTCGCAAGCCGAAATAGATGCTTTACTCAACGGGACCTCTTATGACCAGCCGTCGTCAGTAAGCGGCGACGGAGCGTTGGATTCCCAGGAGGTGGATGCGCTTGGCGAAATAGGGAACATAAGCATGGGCACATCTGCAACGACATTGTTCACACTGCTCGGACAGAAGGTCACGATCACTACTCCTACGGTTTCCGTAAGCAGTTGGGATGAGATTGCCAGCGAGTATTCCACCTCATATGTAGGCGTAAAGGTAGAATATACAAACGGCCTGATCGGCAGTAACCTGCTGATACTTAAGGAATTCGACGTCAAGATCATAACGGATCTCATGATGGGAGGGGACGGTACCAATACCGGCGGAAACCTGTCGGAACTGCATCTGAGCGCTATCAGCGAAGCAATGAACCAGATGGTCGGATCTTCGTCGACTTCAATGTCCTCGATGTTTGACAAGAGGATAGATATATCACCGCCGAAGGCGTTCATCTTTGACATGAACAACATCCGGCAGAATATAAGTATCGATGAGGATGAAAAGGTCGTAAAAATATCTTTCAAAATGGTAATAGGCACGCTTATCGACAGCGAGATCATGCAAATTATTCCGTTGCCGTTTGCGAAAAAAATGGTTGAAAATCTGCTCAATATGGATGCCGGCTCGGGCACGTTCGATCTGCCGAGGGAAGTCACTCAGACTCCGCATCCTCCAAAGCCGCAGAGACAGCCGGCACCGTCTCCGCAGCCGCAGGCTGCGCCGTCTGTATTCAGCCAGCCTCAGAGCTACCAGACCGAATACATATACGAGCAGCCTCCGGAACCTAGACAGATCAGGGAGCCTGTCAATGTACAGCCTGCTCATTTCCAGAACTTCGATGAGAACAAGATCGTACTTGACCGTAAGAATATAAGCCTGATCATGGATGTGCCGCTGCAGGTCACTGTCGAACTTGGCCGCACAGAGAAGCTGATAAAGGACATACTCGAATTCAGCCCGGGCTCCATCATAGAGCTCGACAAACTTGCCGGAGAGCCGGTAGACATCCTCGTCAACGGCAAGACCATCGCAAAAGGCGAGGTTGTGGTAATAGACGAAAGCTTTGGCGTAAGGATAACCGATATCATCCACCCAAGCAAACGTTTATAACGAGGCGAAAGTTGTTCACGGACTTGGCCGATGAGGATTACTTCCGCAGAAATTATCGAAGAAGTAATAATTCAGTCAATCTTTGGCAAAATGATTCTTGATTATACCTCGATGAAATGTTAACATAAATTTAGACGGCTCAATACTCACATAACAAGGGGAGAGATTTATGGGGAAAAGGATTTTGATTGTTGACGATGCTGCTTTTATGAGAATGATGATCAAGGACATTCTGATGAAAAATGGTTACGAAGTAGTTGGAGAAGCAGAGCATGGCGGCCGCGCAATTGAAAAATACAAAGAGCTGCTGCCTGATCTCGTTATTATGGATATCACCATGCCGGAAGTTGATGGGATACAGGCCGTAAAAGAGATAAGAAAGCTAAACTCCGATTCCCAGGTCATTATGTGTTCAGCAATGGGCCAGCAGGCAATGGTTATTGAGTCAATACAGGCCGGGGCAAGGGATTTTATTGTAAAGCCGTTCCAGGCCGAAAGAGTAATCGAAGCTGTAAAAAAGGTATTGGGTTAATCGGGCGGTACATAGAAAGCCGGTACGGGCTTAACCGCCGGGCGGCGTAGAACCGGGGGTTGATACGGGGATGGGCAATGAGCTGAAGATCATGTTGTACCTCATAGGCTTCTGTTCAGTGCTTTATTTGGCTTACATAGCAACGAAGTACATAGCTAACAAACAGAACAAGGCAATGAAAAGCAAAAACATAAGCGTGATCGAAACGGTTATGCTCGGCACTGATAAACGGCTGCATCTGGTCAAGGCAGGAAACGGTTATGTACTGATCGCCACTACATCCAAAACGGTGGAATTCCTTACAAAGGTGGAACTTGATGAAGTGACGGAACAGGAAGCCGTTCCTGCGGAGAATGGCGTTCCATTTGACTTCAAATCGATTCTTGAAAAATACTCAGGGTTATATAGATCAAAAAAGGGAAAAAATTCGGCAGGATCGGAATATGAAGCTCCCCAGGATATCACTGAAGGACACGATTTCAGATCGAATCTCGGAAAATTGAAGTCGATCGTTGGCAGTAACAAGTACAAGGTCAAAGAAAACGGGGATGACGGTACAAATGAAAAGTAGATTGAGAGGTTTGCAGGTCGCAGTAATTTTTCTCATTATGACTTTTTTCACTTCAAATGCCTATGCTGAAACGACGTTTCCCTTCAAATTCGGTTTCAGTGTAGAGCCTGCCTCTTCACCCCAGGAGGTATCCTCCAGCATCCAGATACTATTAACTCTTACAGTTCTTTCTCTGGCACCATCAATTATAATGATGATGACATCCTTCACACGAATAGTGATAGTGCTGTCATTTCTAAGAAACGCGCTGGGTACACAACAAATGCCGCCGAATCAGGTATTGATTGGGCTTGCTTTGTTTTTATCCCTTTTTATCATGACGCCCGTTATCAATGATATAAACACACAGGCATATACGCCTTTTAACGAAGGCAAGATCACGCAGCAGCAGGCTCTCGATAATTCGGGTAAGGTTATAAAGGGTTTCATGCTAAAGCAGTTCGGAGATAATGAGAAGGATCTTGCATTTTTTGTATCGCTTGCAAAGATACCGACACCGGTAAAGGATCCTATGGATCTGCCGTTGACCGTTGTGATCCCGGCCTTCATCATAAATGAGCTGACGATCGCCTTTAAAATAGGCTTTTTGATATATATACCGTTCCTGATAATCGATATGGTCGTATCGAGCACGTTGATGTCCATGGGCATGATGATGCTGCCGCCTATCATGATCTCACTGCCATTCAAGATATTGCTGTTTATTTTGGTTGATGGGTGGGGGCTTATTTCCAAAACCCTCATTTCATCATTTATTACTTAAGCGGTCATTTGAATTATCTCAGGTATTCAGGGGGGGACTTGGATGGACCAGGATACGGTTATTAATATAGCTCAGAATGCTTTGATGATGGTTTTGTATATTTCGGCTCCGTTGTTGGGAATAAGCCTGATTGTCGGTCTTGCGGTAAGTATATTTCAGGCGACTACTCAGATACAGGAACAAACGCTTTCCTTTATCCCGAAGATTCTTTCAGTTATTATTGCCATTGCGGCTTTTGGTTCATGGATGCTTTCAATGCTGACAGATTATACGAATAACCTGTTTCAGAGCATATTGCAATACATAAGGTAGGATGGAGGGTTTGAACGGTGCAGATACCAGCGGATATTATTGCACAGGGTTTCGATATCTTTCTGCTGGTGCTCGTTCGTATGACCGGCTTGTTTGTTGTAGCGCCGATATTCGGAAGGCGTAATGTGCCCACTTATTTCAAGATAGGTTTTTCGTTTTTTGCGGCACTGATACTTATCAATACTACGGCGGTACAAAACGTGCAATACGATGACAATCTGCTCTCGTATGCGATGCTTGTTGCGAAGGAGTTCCTTGTCGGGCTTTCGATGGGCTTTATCGCTTATATAACGTACAACGCTATTTACATAGCAGGCGAGATCATCGATATGCAGGTCGGCTTCGGGATTGTGAATGTTATGGACCCGATGAGCAATATTCAGGTACCGATCACTGCAAATGTTTATTTTATAGTAAGCATGCTGGTTTTCCTGTCCATAGACGGTCATCACATGCTTATAAAGGCGCTTTTTGACAGCTTTACGACGCTTCCGTTAGGGACGGCCGAATTTAGCGCGGCACTGACCGACAATTATATCAGTTTATTCAGTTCCGTATTTTCGACCGGTTTCAGAATAGCGGCTCCGATAGTTGCCACTATCCTTATTGCAGATGTCGTATTGGGTACGATATCGAGGATGGTACCCCAGATGAATATTTTTGTTATCGGTATGCCTCTTAAGATCATTGTGGGCTTACTGGTACTGGTCATCACGATCCCGGCGTTCGTCAACGTGATGGAATCGGTATTCAAACTTATGAATAACAGCGTAGTCGATTATGTGAAGGAGCTTCATCCCTGATGATCTACAAGATTAACCTGCAATTGTTTGCGCAGGGAGCAGGTGGCCAGGACAAAACAGAAAAAGCCACCCCCAAAAAGAGGCGTGAAGCCAGAAAGAAAGGCCAGGTCCTACAGAGCCGGGAGATTTCATCCGCCATGGTTCTGCTTTTTGTATTTATTGCGCTGCGGGTTTTCGGCAAAAGCATATACACGCTGATCGCCGATTATATGAAAAAGGTCCTCACTGAATATCCGCAGATCGAGGACCTGTATACTCCGGATATATTGAGCCGCGTATTTGTAGACGGCTTAACGGTTTTTGCCAGGGCTGTGGGACCTGTGCTGCTGGTGGCCGTGCTTTCCGGATTGATCGTAAGCTATGTGCAGGTTGGCTTTCTGTTCACGACAGAGACGCTGAAGCCGCAGTTCAGCAGGATAAATCCCTTGAGCGGCTTCAAAAGGATGTTTTCTCTTCGCAGTGCGGTTGAACTGACCAAAGCGGTGCTTAAAGTTATTGCAATAGGCTATATAGCTTATACGTATTTGAACAGCAAGGTACAAACGGTACTGAGCCTGATGGATATGGACATTCTGCAGGTTGCGTCCTTTATTGGGACAACTATGCTGGATCTGGCGGTCAGGATATGTATTCTTCTGATAATTCTGGGGATTTTCGATTTTGCATACCAGTGGTATGATTACGAGAAAAACATGAAAATGACCAAACAGGAGATCAAGGAAGAATTCAAACAGATGGAGGGCAACCCGCAGATCAAAGCGAAGATCCGCCAAAAGCAGCGTCAAATGTCCATGCGTAGGATGATGCAGGAGGTTCCCAAGGCGGATGTAATAATAACAAACCCGACACATTTTGCATGTGCTCTGAAATATGATGCAGAAAAGTCTCCGGCCCCGTTATTGCTGGCAAAGGGCCAGGATTATATAGCTTTAAGGATAAAGGAAATAGCCAGGGAGAACAAGGTCGAAATTGTAGAAAACAGGCAACTCGCAAGGACTATTTACGAGACGGTGGAAATAGGTCAGCCAATACCTTCGGAACTATATCAGGCAGTTGCGGAGGTACTGGCATTTGTCTACAGCCTGAAGGGCAATACAAAAGCAGGATAATTTCAGCGAATAAGGAAGAAGGGAGGTCGACAGGACATGAGGATAAAGGACGCAACGGTACCGATCATCGTAGTCGGAATAGTACTGGCATTTGTCATTCCGCTGCCGGGCTTTATGCTGGACGTGCTTCTGGCCATCAACATAATGCTTTCGGTTATCATACTGCTCAATACCGTATATATGAAAGAGTCGCTCCAGATGGCCATCTTCCCGTCACTCCTGGTCATTACCACGATGTACAGGCTTGCGCTGAACGTAAGCTCGGCGAGGCTGATCATAGGGCAGGGAGAAGCCGGAAAAGTAATAGCGGGCTTCGGTACATTCGTCGGAGGTAATGACCTCGTTGTCGGCTTTATCATATTTTTGCTAATCACCCTCGTCAATTTCATAGTTATAACCAGAGGTTCCGAGAGAGTCGCCGAGGTCGCGGCAAGGTTCACCTTGGATGCAATGCCCGGAAAGCAGATGGCGATAGACGCCGATCTCAACTCGGGACTTATAAACGATACCGAAGCCAAGGAGCGCAGGAAGAAGATACAGCGCGAGGCCGATTTTTACGGCGCAATGGACGGTGCCACCAAATATGTAAAAAGCGACGCCATAATGGGCATAATCATAACGGTCCTCAATATTATCGGCGGACTTATAATGGGCATGGTTTCAAGAGGCGAAACGATAACTGAAGCATTGTCCACATACACCATCCTTACTATAGGCGACGGCCTTGTCAGCCAGATACCGGCGCTCATGATCTCTACCGCGACGAGCTTTATCGTTACAAGGGCCGCATCCGAGTCCGATATCAGCACAGATTTCCTGAAACAGATATTCAGCAACCCCAAGGTCCTTTATTTAGCATCAGGACTGAGCTTTATCCTTTCAATCTTCCTGCCGACGATCCCGTTCCTGCTGATGTCGGCCGTACTCGCATTCATCGCATATACCCTGTCCAGGCAGCAGATCGCGAATCAGAAGCAGCAGGAGGTTCAGGTCGAGGAAAACGAGGTCGAGGAAATACGCAAGCCTGAAAATGTGGTTTCGCTTCTGCAGATCGACCCGATCGAGCTTGAATTCGGATACGGTATAATACCGCTTGCTGATGTCAACCAGGGCGGAGACCTGCTTGACAGGGTAGTCATGATCCGCAGGCAGTTGGCGCTCGAACTCGGCATGGTCGTTCCGATAATACGTCTTCGCGACAATATACAGCTTGCTCCGAACGAGTACCAGATAAAAATCAAGGGAGTCGAAGTAGCGCGCGGCGAACTGATGCTTGACAATTATATGGCCATGAACCCCGGACTTGTCGAGGAAGAGGTGGACGGTATCAAAACCGTGGAGCCTGCATTCGGGCTGCCTGCGATGTGGATAACGGAAGGACAGAGAGACAGGGCCGAAATGTTGGGCTATACTGTCGTTGATTCTCCATCCATCATTGCAACACACCTTACCGAGATCATCAAGAAATATGCGCATGAACTTATGGGACGTCAGGAAGTACAGACACTTATTGACAACATCAAACAAAATTACCCCGTTATCGTCGACGAGCTGATACCAAAGCTCATGACGGTAGGAGAGGTCCAGAAGGTGCTTGCGAACCTTCTGAAGGAAGGTATTTCGATCAGGGACATGGTTACGATACTGGAGACTCTCGCCGACTATGCTTCGATAACGCACGATACCGACATGCTTTCGGAATATGTCAGGCAGGCTCTCGGAAGAGCTATTTCCAAAAGGTTTTTCACAGACAGGAAATCAAGTGTCATCACACTCGATCCCAAGCTCGAACAGGTTATCATGGATTCGCTGCAGAAGTCGGAGACCGGTTCATACCTCACACTCGAGCCCAGCGTTGCCAATACGATACTGGGCAGTCTGACAAAACAGGTTCAGAAGCTGGTACAACTTGGTCAGCAGCCGATAGTGCTCGCTTCGCCCGTTGTGCGACTTTATTTTAAAAAGCTTGCGGACCAGGCGATACCAGGTCTGATAGTGCTTTCCTACAACGAACTGGATCCGAATCTGGAGATACAGTCCGTGGGTGTAGTTAGTGTATAATTTTGGCGTAAATTGTATGATATGTCCAACTGTGATAAAATAGACTATAGAAATAGGACAATAAACCAATATATCCGACATAGACGAGGGAAATATGAAGATTCGCCGTTATTTGGCAAAGAATACGCAGGAAGCGATACTCAAGGTCAAGATGGACCTTGGCAATGAAGCTCTCATCCTCAACACAAGGAAAGTCAAGAAAAAAGGCCTGTTTGGTTTGTTTGCGAAACCGATGGTGGAAGTGCTCGCGGCTATTGACGAATACAATGTAATGAAAACAGAAGGCGAAGCGGTGAAAGCCCCCGACAGGCCCGCCGAGAAAGCAGCCCAGACTTCCGACAAGGCAGATAAAATTAATTTTGACGAAAAAGAGGAGAAAATAGCGAATCTGGAGAATAAATTAACAAATATGGAGGATTTGCTTCAGAAACTGTATGTGCAGATTAAAGGCGGAGAAAAGCCTGTACAGCAGCCAGTAAAGGAAGAACGTCTCCCGGCGGGTTCAAAGGTCGCCGAAATGTTCTACAATAACCTTTTAAAAAACGAAGTCGAGCCCTATGTGGCAAGAAAATTAACAGATATGGCAGCGTCAAACCTTGGAGCAGGTACCGGTGTAAATGATATGGCGGCACAACTGCAAGCCTTGATATCAGCGCTGTTGGGCAAGCCCGAAACCATAAAACCGGGTATACCGGGCAAGCCAACTGTTGTGATATTCGTGGGCCCTACCGGCGTAGGCAAGACAACTACACTGGCGAAAATTGCCGCAAATTATCTGCTCAACCAGAAGAAATCTATCGGGCTGATAACGGCTGACACTTACAGGATAGCGGCAGTGGAGCAACTCAAGACATATGCTGAGATATTGGGTATTCCCGTATCGGTGGCATACACGACAGCAGAGATACGGGAGGCTGTCAACCAGCATTCCGACAAGGATATCGTCCTGATAGATACGGCAGGGAGAAGCCATAGGAACAAGGCACAGCTCGAAGAACTGAAAACACTGTTGGCAGCATCTGGAGCAGATGAAGTTTATCTGGTACTGAGCGCTACGACAAGCAACAGGAACTGCAGGGAAATATTGAACAGCTATGAATTTTTAACAGATTACAAACTGATCTTTACAAAAATTGACGAGGCTCCTGTACAGGGTATTATCCTCAATGTGAGATACCTTACCGGAAAGAGTCTCTCATATGTTACAACCGGACAAAGCGTGCCTGATGATATTGAAACAGTGAATATCGACAAGATCACCAAGAATCTGATGGGGAGCATAAGCTAGATGAAGGATCAGGCGGATAAGCTACGGCAGGCGATCGATAATCAGAAATTGAAGCAGACGGTAAACCAGGTGATAGTGCCAAAGCCGCCTGTAAAAAGGACGGCCAGGGTAATTACTGTTACGAGCGGCAAAGGCGGCGTTGGTAAGACAAACGTTTCTATAAATCTTGCTATAGCATTGAGCGAACAGGGTTACAGAGTCATTATACTGGATGCGGATTTCGGATTTGCCAATATAGATGTGTTGTTTGGGATAGTACCGAAGTACACGCTGTTGGATGTTGTCAAAAATAAAAAAACCATACTTGAGATCCTTACGGACGGGCCAATGAATACCAAGTTCATATCTGGCGGTTCCGGCGTCGAGGATCTTGTGAAACTTGACAAGCAGCAGATAATGAAGTTTGTGGAGAATATGGCGCTTTTGGACAAGAACGCGGACATAATTATAGTCGATACCGGCGCAGGTCTTTCGGAAAACGTGATGAGTTTCATACTGGCAGCAGATGAGGTATTGCTGGTAACCACCCCTGAACCGACTTCCATCACCGACGCATATGCGCTGATAAAGATGGTCTCGAACAGGGATAAGGGAAAGAAAATAAGGGTCGTAGTAAATAGGGCGGATAGCGTCAACGAAGCGAACGATGTATTGAACAAGCTGGTGATGGTGGCTGAAAAATTTCTGGGCATCTCACTGAAGCCTGCAGGATACATAATGCATGACGATGCTGTAGTAAGAGCCGTAAAAAAGCAGCAGCCATTTTCGATAAGCTTTCCTAAAAGCACGGCTGCCAGGAATATACGGGATATTTCGGAGAAGCTGACTGAAGAAGAGATTGCAGGCGATCCGGCAGCATACTCAGGCATCAGGGGGTTTCTTAACAGACTGGTTGGTATAATGAAAGCCTGATGTTAGATCGGGCAAACAGAAAGTTATTGCAGGACAGGGGATGAAAGTGATAGGGAAACGGTAGTAAATTGCTCAGAAAGGGTTTGGTTTAGACGATGGCAAGGGACATCGGAGTACTAGTAGTTGATGATTCAGCTTTTATGCGCAAGATGCTGACTGACATACTGCAAAGCGCAAGGGAAATAAGGGTGGTCGGCACGGCCAGGGACGGCCTTGAAGCATTGAATAAGGTTAAAGAACTGAATCCCGACGTCATAACACTCGATGTTGAAATGCCGTCCATGGACGGCTTGAGCTGTTTGAGGGAATTACAGAAAATAAGCGACACACCTGTCATCATGCTGAGCAGCCATACAGGTACCGGTGAAAAGGCAACGATCGAGGCGCTCGAAGCAGGAGCAATTGATTTTATCACAAAACCGACAGGCTTGTTTGATATATCCGGTGAACAAAAGAAAAAAGAGATCATTGAAAAAGTAAGAATGGCAAAAAAGATAAGGCGGGGAAGGTACGAGACCGAAAAGCGCGCAGCGGCCATTCCCGCGGCAAGGGAGTTACATGCAGGACGTAAGTACAACGACTTGAAGACCCTTGTCGTGATCGGGACTTCCACAGGTGGCCCGAAGGCGCTGCAGGAGGTAATACCGTTCATACCGGACGATATTCCGGCCGCAGTAGTGATCGTACAGCATATGCCTCCCGGTTTTACGAAATCGCTGGCTGACAGGCTGAATATGCTGAGCAGGCTTACTGTAAAAGAAGGAGAGAACAACGAGCTGATGAGGCCGGGCTTTGCATATATAGCGCCGGGAGACTTCCATATGGAGGTCGTCAGGGACGGTCCGGATATGAAGCTCAGACTTACAAAAGGCCCGCCATTAGGTTCTCTAAGGCCCGCGGTAAACGTTCTGATGGACTCCGTCGCGAAGACCGGGTTCCCCGATGTTATCGGAGTGGTCATGACGGGGATGGGAAACGACGGTAAGGAAGGCATAGTTAAAATGAAAAAAGCAAACAACGCCGTTATCATAACACAGGATGAACAGTCCTGCGTAGTATACGGGATGCCGAAATCGGCGGTCAGTACGGGTGTTGTTGATGCGATAGTCCCTTTGAAAGAGATATCAGAAGTCATAGTCAAATATATGGGGGTGGATCAATAATGGACATGAGCCAGTACTTGGAAATTTTTATTGAAGAGACAAAAGAACATTTGCAAAGCTTGAATCAATGCTTGCTGCAGATGGAAAAAAATCCACAGGACAATTCAATGCTCAATGAGATTTTCAGAGTGGCGCATACACTTAAGGGTATGTCCGGAACGATGGGCTTCAACAGGATGTCCAGATTGACGCATGATATGGAGGATGTGCTGCAGGCTCTTCGAAGTAATGAAATGAAGGTAAGCCCCGTGCTGATTGATCTGCTTTTCAAATGCCTGGACGCCCTTGAGAGTTATACGACGATGATCGTTGAGACTGGTTCGGAGGGTTCCGAGGATAATGCAGCCATCATTGACGCTCTTGCTGAGATGATCCGGAAGAAGGGTTCAGTCAGTGCTCCTGCAGCGACAGCTGCCGCGCCGGCTCCCGAATTTTCCGCTGCTTCACCTGATCTTGCGGCAGATCTGGCCCTTAACCAGTACGACTTAAACGTGATAAACAAAGCGGCAGCATTGGGTAACAATGCATATCAGATCACTGTAAAACTAAATAAAGGCTGTGTCCTCAAATCAGCAAGAGCATTTATAATATTCAAAACTCTTGAGAGACACTCGGAGATCATTAAGTCAGAGCCAAAGGTACAGGACATCGAGGACGAGAAATTCGACTTCGAATTTACTGTAGTCGTACTCTCCAATGAGGACGAGGCGGTATTCGACAAGGATCTGAATTCGATCGCCGAGGTAGACGAAGTCATCATCAAACTCATAAAAGCCAAAGAAGCAGTAGCGCAGCAGGCAGCCGGAAATACCGCGCATGCCGAAGAACAGGAAGCAAAGGCAGCTGACGAAAGCTCAGAAGGCGATCAGTCACAGTCCAAGGCCGATTCGGCAGCCAAAAGGACAAAGACCGGAAAGACGGTCAGAGTCGATATTGACAGGCTCGACGTACTGCTTAACCTGGTCAGCGAACTCATTATACAAAAGACCAGGCTTGAAGGCCTGGAAGGCATAGAAAAGACTCAATCCTACGTTGAGACGGTGGAGTATTTGGAAAGGATATCCACGAATCTGCATGACGCCGTAATGAAGGTAAGGATGGTGCCTGTCGAAACAGTGTTCAACCGTTTCCCGAGAATGATACGGGATATTTCCAAGAATCTCGGTAAAGAGGTCGAACTGAAAATGTCAGGTGAGGAAACAGAACTTGACAGAACCGTTATCGATGAGATAGGCGATCCTCTGATCCATCTGCTCAGGAATTCGTGCGACCATGGAATCGAGTCGCTCGAGCAGAGAAAAAGCCTCGGAAAACCGGAAGTGGGCCTTATCGAACTAAAAGCCTACCAGGACGGCAATAACGTTGTTATTGAAGTAGGGGACGACGGCCAGGGCATCAATGTGGACAAGGTCAAAAAGAAGGCTATAGAACGCGGACTGATTAACAAGGATATGGCTGCCAACCTTACAAAGAAGGATATCATCGATTTCCTGTTCAAACCCAGCTTCAGCACTGCAGACAAAGTTACCGACCTTTCGGGCAGGGGCGTAGGGCTCGATGTCGTCAAGACTAAGATAGAAGCCCTTGGCGGTATCGTGGAGGTCGAGACAGAGCTCGGAAAAGGCAGCAGGTTCTTTATCAGGCTTCCGCTGACTCTTGCCATAATCCAGGCGCTGCTTGTAATGGTGGGAGAAGAGAAATATGCCTTACAGCTGAGTTCGATACACAAGATCACCAATATACCTGCCGACGACATCAAGCTGGTACAGAAGCAGGAGGTCGTAATGTACAGGAATACGGTGATACCTGTAGTAAGGCTCGACAAGGTTCTCGAGGTTCCAAAAGAAAACGACGAAGCGCAAAAGTATCTGACGCTTGTAATAGTTAAAAAGGGCGAACGTCTTACCGGCCTTGTGGTCGATAAGATACTGGGACAGCAGGAAATCGTACAGAAATCGCTTGGCAAGTTCCTGTCCGGTATTAAGACCATAACCAGCGCAACTATACTTGGCGACGGAAATGTAGCGTTGATACTCGATGTGAACACATTGGCCAACTAGAAGGGGAGGGGTGACAATGGCAGACCAGAAGATATTGGAAGCAAAAAAATTTCTCATATTCAGACTCGGCAACGAGGAATACGGCATTGACATACATAAGATCACCACGATCATCGAAAAGGATATGAACATTGCCAGGGTTCCCAAGCTGCCTGTTTTCATCAAGGGAGTCATAAACCTCAGAGGCGAGATCATACCTGTGATCAGTCTCAGGCTGAAATTCGGGATGGCGGAGGAAGTTTTCGGTCCAGATACGAGGATAGTTATTATAAAGTTCGAAGAAATATCCGCAGGGCTTATTGTTGATTCGGTCGCGGAAGTAATAGAGCTCGATGAGGATACCACCGAAAGCATAGCAAATATATCAGGAGAACTCTCCATGGATTACATCACGGGAGTCGGCAAATCGGGCGGCAGGATAATTACCCTGTTGAATCTCGAGAAGCTGGTTTCACTGGAAGATAACATGGGTAAGTAGTGGAATACATTTTACAGGAGAAGCTGGTATGGCAACAGGTATTGATGATCTCAACAATCTGCAGTTGGATGTATTGAAGGAAATAGGAAACATAGGCGCCGGAAATGCTGCAACAGCACTTGCGAAGCTGCTGAACCGCAAGGTCGATATGGAAGTACCAAGGGCAAAGATACTGGAATTCAAGGATGTCAGTGATACGCTGGGCGGAGCTGAATTGCCGGTGGTAGGCATCCTGCTGAAGGTCAGCGGAGACCTTACCGGAAACATAATGTTCATACTGCAGCATAAGGCTGCATGCATGCTGGTAAATATGCTGATGTGCCGACCACTCGATGAGATCCACGAATTCACCGAAATGGAGATTTCCGCACTGAAAGAAATAGGAAATATCCTTGCCGGTTCGTACCTGTCAGCTTTATCCGCGATGACCAACCTGAAGATCATGCCGTCAGTTCCGGATCTCGCGATCGACATGGCCGGAGCTATACTGAGCGTGCCGGCGATCGAATTCGGTAAAGTCGGAGATACGGTGCTCTATATCGAAACAGAGTTTTCAGAGGGATCTGACAAGGTAGTCGGCGATTTCTTCCTCGTACCTGATTATGACACGTATGATGTATTATTGAAAGCATTAGGAGTCGTTGGATGAATGGTTAATCTGATTAAGGTCGGTATGGCGGATCTGCAATCGTCAAGGCATCCGTGCATAATAACAACGCTTGGGCTTGGGTCCTGCGTAGGTATCGCGCTTTACGACCCCTCCAGAAAAGTGGCCGGACTGGCGCATATTATGCTCCCTTCGAGTCAGCAGGCCAGAAACAATTCGAATATAGCCAAGTTTGCAGATACTGCAATTGTCAAGCTTGTTGATGATATGATCAGCCTTGGAGCAGTCAGATCAAAGATCGTAGCAAAACTTGCGGGCGGAGCTCAGATGTTTTCATTCAACGATGCGTCGGAGATGCTCCGGATAGGCGCACGGAATGTATCGGCATCGAAGGAAGCACTGAATATGCTTGGTATACCGATCATTTCGGAGGACACCGGAGGAAATTATGGAAGAACTGTAGAGATACATTCTGAGACCGGGAAGCTTATGATCAAAACCATCGGTCACGGTTTAAAGGAGATATAGCACATGGAACGAATCCAGAAGTTACCGTTTCTGGCGGGTAGTTCGGCTGCAATCGTCACCGGGATAGCAAGTTACGCATCCGGTGTCGGGAGCCAGACAATATATCTTCGTATGGCTATAATGATGCTTGCCTTCTTTTTGATTGGTTTTTATGCAAGGAATACGGTATTATCGATATATGAGGATATAGAGAAAAAGAAAGTGGAAAAGGAACTTGAGGAGGAGGCTCAGGAACAGGCTCGCATGATAGAAGAGCAAAAATCAGCCTCACTGAATAATAAAATGCCGCATGATCATAAGGGCGGGGAGCACCAGACAGCCCCGCAGGCGTATCCTCAGCCTCCGAAGCTGGACCTGGTAGCAGATGATAGCGATAATGACTTCAAGCCTTTTGATATAAGCAAGGCTATAAGAACGAAAGTGAACGAGTAAAATCGATTTACGGGGGATAAAAATGCCTAGCAGCAGTAAAGATCAGAAGGAACTTTGGAAGCAGTACCATGAGACCAGAGATCCTGCCACAAGGGAATCTCTGATACTTGAATATTCTCATTTGATCAAATTCATTGCAGGAAGATTGAATATCTATTTCGGTTCGAACGTAGAGTATGACGATCTTGTCAGTTTTGGCGTTTTCGGGCTGATAGACGCTATAGACAAGTATGACATGAACAAGGGAGTCAAGTTTGAAACCTATGCTTCCCTACGTATACGCGGCTCAATCATTGACAGTATCAGGGATATGGACTGGGTGCCGAGATCGCTAAGGCAGAAAAACAAGGAGCTTGAGAAAGCATATTGGGAAGTGGAAAATGAACTGGGTCACTCCGCCACGGACAAGGAAATTGCCGACAAGCTGAACATTTCGCTCGATGAATTCTACAAGCTGCTCAATGACGTAAATGTGACCTCCATGGTATCTCTTGAGGACTTTCTCGAGCAGAATTACGAGGTCGGTACGGATATAACAAGTAACAACAATTCGGACAGGCCTGAGCATGAAGCGGAGTTGAACGAATTGCGAGGGATCCTTGGCGAATCTATAGAAAAACTGCCGGAAAAAGAAAAAATGGTACTAACCTTGTACTATTACGAAGAATTGACATTAAAAGAAATAAGTGCGATAATGAAAGTGTCTGAATCCCGTATTTCACAGCTTCATACGAAGGCCATAATGCGTTTGAGAGGTAAACTTGCACGACAAAAATCGCTGCTTGACGACTAAATACGGCAACAGCTTTACTGCCTGGGAGAAAGTGATCTATAGACGGGGGTTGCTTGAAAAATGGATCGTAGAGAGACGGGCAATAATGTAAATGATGGTATTTATCAAATTTCATATGAAAACGACGGCGTTTTTTTATCCGTCTACCCGCCTGTAGGAAGCGGAAGACGCGTTGATCTGCAGACTGTGCTTGATCGTCTTGCACGTAAAAAGGTCAGGAATTTCAACAGGGATATAGTTCAGCTTGTCGTTACCAAGGCAGAAAAGACGCCGGTAAAGATCGCCGGTCCGCAGGATGAGATCAGAGTCGATGTCACGGCCAACGTAACGACATCACCTGACAAAATGCAAGGTTACATATCGTTCAATCCTCCCGAGAACGGCCGTATGATGACGCTGGAAGAAGTCCTGGACCAGCTTGGGAAAAGCGGCATCATTTACGGTATCAACAGAACCAATCTTGAAACAATAGTAAAGTATCCGGTATATAACGAAATGATCTGTATAGCGGAAGGAATTCCACCTGCAAACGGACAGAACGGGAAGGTCGAGTTCCATTTCGATATAAAAAGGGAATCCAAGCCAACAATACTTGAGGACGGCAGAGTCGATTTCAGAGAGCTCAATCTCATACAGAGCGCGGAGCAGGGGCAGGTATTATGCTCTTTGACGCCGCCTGTCCGCGGCACTGCCGGCAAAACTGTCTACGGCATTGATATCCCTGCGCTTGACGGAAAGTCCGCAGTATTGCCGAGGGGCCGAAATGTAAGCGCTACCGAAGACGGACAAGCCCTTATTGCGAACATAAGCGGCCAGATCAACTATATAGACGGTAAGGTTAATATATTTTCCACATATGAAGTTCCGGCCGATGTAGACAATTCCACCGGCAACATCAATTTCATCGGAAACGTCATCATCAGGGGAAATGTGCTCTCCGGGTTCGTGGTTGAGGCCGGAGGAACGATCGAGGTCATGGGCGTTGCAGAGGGAGCCATAATCAAAGCTGGCGGCGACATCGTCCTGAGACGCGGCATGCAAGGCATGGGCAAAGGTATACTTGTAAGCGGCGGCGATATTATTGCAAGATATATTGAAAACAGTAATGTTGAAGCCAGAAACGACATAAAAGCCGAAGCTATCATGCACAGTTATATAAAATGCGGCAACAAGCTTGAGCTTTCCGGAAGGAAGGGGCTGCTCGTAGGCGGAAACTGCAAGGTCGGAAAAGAGATCTCTGCAAAGGTGGTAGGCTCTTATCTCGGCACCGTGACCGATATAGAAGTCGGCGTGGATCCGACGATAAGGGAGCGCTACAAAGCCGTCAGGGAGGAGATGATCAAGTCAGAGACCGATATGAGGAAGGCCGAGCAGGCGATAACTATATTGAAAAAACTCGAAATGGCTGGTGCGCTTACACCGGAAAAGCAGGACATGCTGGCAAAGAGCGTCAGAACGAAGATATTCCTGACGAACCGGTTTTCCGAATTGAAGGAGGAAATGGCGGTTCTCGAATCGAGCCTACAACAGGATGTTTACGGAAAAGTCAAATGCTACAATGTGATATATCCCGGAACAAAGGTCGCGATAGGTTCGTGCATGATGTATGTAAAGGAGAATCTCCAATATTGTTCATTATACAGGGACGGCGCTGACATAAGGGTGGGCGGTATCGACAAATAGGTATCAGAGATGCTAGGAAGTGAAAAAAATGCCTATCAAGCCAATCGATTTTCAGATCATGGTACCAAGGGCGATGGAAGCGGCAAAAATCAGCAATGACGAGACCCACAGGAACCAGACCTTGCTCCAGCAGCAGACGGCTGCTACGCAGCACAAGGCTGACGATTCCTTAAAGACCGTTTACTCGCGTTCGCAGACTCAGGGTTTAAGTATAACTGAAAAGCAGAGGGAAGAACGACAGAACAAAAAGAAGAAGAAGGACGGCCATGAGCACGAGGATACGACGGACAACAGTAAAGGCAAGCCTGTAAGAGAAATAAAGACCTGTACGATTGACATCAAGATTTAATAACAGCTATAATGTTGTATATACAAGGAATATATTATTACAAAAGATAAAAAATGAAAGTCATCGGCGGTTTGAGTATGTAAAACTGCTGTGATGATCAGAGTGAGGTGGAATAATGAACGGTTTCTATGTCAGCATGATTTTTCTCGGAATTTTGCTAGTCTTGGTTTCACTTCTATTTATTGCTTTAGATAAAAAGAAAGTATTCAATTTTACCAAAAGCTTCGATGAAAAAAAGCAGCAGATCACGGAGATCCTTGATGACGCCGAGCAGATGATCGAAGAGCTCAATAAGTTTTCTGACTATATTGTAAATCAGATGGATCTCAAAAACGAAGAGCTTAATAAAAACCTTAAAGCTGCCGAGGATAAAGTCCTTGCGCTGGGCGAACGCGTAAAGGTCATGAGCGTAAGCAGCTATATCGGCGCGGCAGCAAATCCTGCGGCGGACGGTTCTTCAGTCCAGTCTCCTGTTTCAGTCATACAGGCGTCGAGTCAAATCAACAGGGCAGTATCTGCATATAAGCCGGAGACGGCGAAAATTGAAATGCAGCCGGAGAGCGAAATCATAAATGAAGCAGAAGCGCCTGAAGATCCAGTAAACGGCGAAGAAATACAGCGGGCAGCCTTACAGCAGGAAAAAAACATTGAAACGGTTTCGGCAGCTTTTAAAAAGAAAGACAAGGTAATACCGATACGCAATAAGTACTCTGAAGTTTTGAGACTTTCGCAGCAGGGAATGGAAAGCCTTGATATTGCAAGAGGGCTTAACTTGGGTAAGGGTGAGGTCGAGTTGATAATCGGCCTGCGTAGTGAGCAGCTTCAATAAGGAGAGCCTTATGAGCCGGTTTAATCTGAAAAGTCTGTTGCTTGGTATCGGCATTGGAATTATAATAACCGCTGTTGCAGGCATGATATACGCTGCGGGCCGTGATCCGATGGATGGCTTGTCGAAGGAACAGATAATGAGACAGGCTGAAAAGTACGGAATGCTCAGGCCTTCGATCCTTCAGGGAACTTCTTCCGAAGCTCAGACAGGAGTTGCAGCATCCGGGACCCAATCGGGGGGTTCGGCTTCCGAAGCTAAAACCGGACTCTTCGAAGAAAGCACTTCGAAGCAATAAATCGATTGCCGAATATTTTTTATAGGACTACTCAGTCAGAATGTTTTCATTCTGGCTTTTTTTATTTTATGGAACATATGAAAAATTTATAAAAAATGTGGTATAAACAATATTATAGTGATATAATAATGATATCTTAATTATATTAATAGAGGAGGGTCATATGAAAGAAATTGATAAAAGAGTCCATTCCGGTTTAACGTGGTTCATTATTACAACACTGATCCTTGCAGCAGCTGTGGCTGCATTGGTTATTGGGATCAAATCTTCGGGACTGCTGATCGTTGCCTCCATAGCTGTTTTTATCGCCTGGACCGTTATGATCTGCGGTTTTTTCACACTTCAGCCCAACGAAGCTGCCGTTATAATCCTTTTCGGCGCGTACAAGGGAACTGTTAAAAAGGACGGCTGGCACTGGGCCAATCCGTTTTATACCAAAAAGAAGATATCGCTTCGCCGCAGGAACCTGAACGGCGAAAAGATCAAGGTCAACGATGAGATGGGCAATCCTATCGAAATAGCGACAGTTATAGTATGGAAGGTGCAGAATACCGCCGAGGCTGTATTCGACGTGGACAACTACGTAGACTACGTACAGACGCAGAGCGAGTCTGCGCTGAGGCACCTGGCCGGTTTATACCCGTATGATTCGAACGATGAGAAACAGCTTTCGCTGAGAGGCAGCGCTGATGAAGTGTCCGAAGCCTTGAAAGCCGAGCTCCAGGAGAGACTGGGCAAGGCAGGGGTCGTCGTGGAAGAAGCAAGGCTGAGCCACCTGGCTTATGCTCCCGAGATCGCAGCCGCAATGCTGCAGAGACAGCAGGCTTCGGCGATAATAGCGGCAAGGCAGAAGATCGTGGAAGGCGCTGTAGGTATGGTCGAAATGGCATTGAACATGTTGAATGAAAACGGCATTGTGGAGCTTGACGAGGAACGCAAGGCAGCCATGGTCAGCAACCTGCTGGTAGTGCTATGCGGCGAACGCTCTACTCAGCCCATTATAAATACCGGCACACTTCACAATTAAAGGAAGCTTGATATATGGCTGAGAAGAAGACACTGCTGTTGAGGCTGAACCCAAAGATGTGGGAGGAGATAAACCGTTGGGCGGAGGACGAGTTCCGTTCCGTCAACGGCCAGATTGAGTATATCCTCCAGGAAGCTATCAATAAGCGTAAAAAGGGTACAAAGCCAGGCAGCAGCAAGGCAGGTGAAGAAAATGAATAATTTGCAGACCTTCATGTATCTCTCGATCAACAGAGATACTGCTCGTATGACGACGCACAGGAGCTTTGTGATATATGGCGCGGCAGCGATCGCTCTATTCGAACTGCTCAAACGGGGGAAACTGAAATGTGATGGTAAAAGCGTGTCATCTGTTTCCTCCGCGTCTGCCGGTTATGTAATATTGGATGAAGTAAATAAAGTGATCATTAACAAAGGCTCTTCGTATAAAATGAGAACGCTGATCAGCACTGTACCATACAGGGTCAAAGGCTTCGGAAGACGCCTGATGGAGGATCTCGAGGACAATGGGATAATAAGGGTGGAACAGGGACGATTTCTTGGGCTGATTCCCTATAACAGGTATATTGTTACCAATGAGG
>Ga0207800_1000038_pt1 | contig 59942 bp, 76 predicted proteins | sample LuqExpMetageno11_FD_187769 | JGI IMG/M metagenome (GOLD analysis project Ga0207800, IMG submission 187769) | Tropical forest soil microbial communities from Luquillo Experimental Forest, Puerto Rico - Sample 11 (SPAdes) | ecosystem: Environmental > Terrestrial > Soil > Tropical forest ... | reverse complement strand
CCCGAACACGGCAGTTAAGCTTCTCAGTGCCCAAGATACTTGGCTGGTAACGGCCCGGGAAAATAGGTCTTCGCCAGATTTATATCAAAGCCCTGTGTTAATAAACACAGGGCTTTGTGCTATATTCTGAATAAGTGAAACAAGAGAACCGTCCCTGCGTTTCTCTGCGTTTCACCTTAGTTTCACCGCCCCAGGGCTTTGTGCGGTTTGAAAACAATGATATAATTTACCTGGGGGGTTAAGGTAAATGAGTTATAATTTGATCAAAACGAAATTATCCATACCTCAAAACAGAAGTAAAATGGTACAAAGAACAGCTTTGACTGAAAAGCTTGACAAGGGCTTGAGCTCAGAAAAGCTGCTGTCTTTGGTATCTGCGCCCCCCGGATACGGAAAGACTTCACTGATCGCCGAATGGGCGAATAAATCGGCTTTAAATTTTGCCTGGTTCACAATTGACAGCGGAGACAACGAACCCGTCAGATTTTTTACTTATATGGTCGCTGCTCTGCAGAGATTTGACAATAGTATCGGTTTGGCCGTGAGAAGTCTGCTTGATGCACCTCAGTTTCCATCTGTCGATATGCTTGCAGGAGTACTATCCAACGAAATAGAAGAAATGCCGGAAAAAGCCGTCCTTGTGCTTGACGATTTCCAGTATATAAACAGCAAGGCAGTGCTTGAAACCCTACGCTGTCTGTTAGAGAACCGGCTTCAGAAATTGCATATGGTTAGCGGCAGGGAACTTGAAATACTGGGGCTTATATCGGAAGGCCTCTCAAACCAGGAAATAGCGGATAAGCTTTTTATAAGCGTGGGCACTACCAAATGGCACATTACAAACATATTTTCAAAGCTCGGCGTGAAGAATCGCGTGCAGGCGGTCGATGCGGGGAAAGCATATCTGAAGGGTTAGCCGCTGCCTGATTGTCCTCAGAGCCTTACCTTTTTACAGGGTAGGGCTTTTTTATTGCCCAAAAAACCCGACCCTGGAACTATTACTTTAGTCAGGTCACTGCAGGATTTAAATGAGTTATAACTATAAATGACACAAAGCAATCAGTGTTCTGAAAGGGAGTGCGGTATGGAACGCGCTGAAAACTACATTATAAAAGTCGAAGGCCATATCAGTAAAAAAAGGATCGGTTGCTTTGAAAATGCTGAAGTAAGACTGCTTGAGGATGGCAATACATTGATCGAACTGCCTGGCTATGACCAGGCTCGGCATAATGCTCTACTGCGCATCTGATTTATATTCTTTCAGAGCCATGTGTTTATCGACGCAGGGCTCTGACCATACTCATATAGATAATTGACAATTCAACAATGATGAATTATACTCAACCAAGTAAACACTAATAACGTCAAATGAAGCATGGGTTATAATTATGGGCTATCTGTTACTTTTAATCGCATCAATTTTATGGAGCTTCGTTGGAGTTATGGTGAAATCCGCTTCTTTTATGGTAGACAGCAGTGTTATAACTGTAAGTCGCTTTATTTTTGGCGTTGTCTTCTTGTATATCCTGATGCTCCTTAAAAGAGAGAAGAGAATTATATACTGGAACCAGAAATGGATCTGGATTGGAGTTCTGGGAAAATGCTGCAATTACATATTTGAAAACATTGCCATTTCCAATGGCCATGCCTATGGGAATGTGGTTGTATGGCCGGTACAGACGATATTTATTGCAGTTATTTCTATATTGTTTTTCAAAGAAGCGATGCATATCCGCAAGGGAGTAGGAATCATACTATGTATTACAGGTGTTGTAATCGTGAGTTTCAGGGGAGCTCCGCTTTCGGAGTTTTTCAGTTCAGGTTGGCTGACGCTGGTATTGTTCATTTTCTCCGCTATTGGAGCAGGAGTCCATCTTTTAAGCCAGAAAAAACTTATTGATTCCATGGATCCAGGTAATATGAATTTAACAGTATTCTTGTTCTGCTCGATATTTACCTCGATTCCGCTGCCTTTCACCTTTCACCTGACAGGCCCGTTCAGCCTGTGGCCGGTTTTATCCCTGGTCGGCCTCGGGTTCATTACAGGGCTAAGTTTCTATATTAATGCAAAAGCATTAAAAAAGGTTCCTTTTCTCACTGCCACGATTATCAGCAATTCCAGCCTGTTGTTTACACTCCTTTGGGCATGGTTGGCCTATGGCGAAACAATTAATGCTTTTATACTATTTGGAGCCGTTCTATTAGTTATTGGAATTATTCTTGCCAATATTCCAGATAAATTTAAATTCTATTTATGGAGGGTTGACCATGGAAACAGTTGAAAAAATAAACATCAGGATTGATGCAGGATGTGGTTCGGGTGAACTGAGGCATGACTGGAGATATATAGGATATGATGAATGCAATTATACCGTTGCCCCGGAGGGCAGGGAACTGCTGACGAAATTCGGACGTCTTCAGGATGCTCCATATTACGTCAGGGTACACCATATGCTTTGTACGGGTAATTGCCATGGCACGTACAAATGGGGTTCTACCAACGCGTATATGGAAGACAGGCAGGGAAACCCGTTATATAACTGGGAAGTTATTGACAAAATACTTGACGCTCTTCTTGAAAACAACTGCAAGCCTTTCTTTGAGCTGGGCTTTATGCCTATGGACCTGTTGGACAGGTCATATTTTGAAGGGGCAAACGACTGGGAGATTTTTGGCAGGTACAAGAATGGAGGGTGGGCAATGCCCCCCAAGGATTATGATAAGTGGCGGGAGTTGGTATACAGGCTTGTCTGCCATTGTATGGAACGTTACGGGCAGCGTGAAGTTTTGACATGGTATTGGGAACTCTGGAATGAACCTGATATTTCTTACTGGAAGGGTACAGTAGAAGAGTATTGCAAACTTTATGATTATACTGAATCTGCAGTACATGCCGCGCTGCCGGAGGCAAGACTGGGCGGTCCCGCAACGACGGGACCTGTGGAAGGCAAGGGTGGTTCGCTGGAATACCTGGAAAGATTCCTGGATCATTGCAGGAACGGTATCAACGAGGTTACCGGTGCGAAGGGTACACGGCTGGATTATGTAACGTTCCATACCAAGGGAGGCGGCTTTCCGTTTAAACCCAATGCACCAAAATCAACTCCTTCTGTAAAGAGCATGGTCCGGCAAGTAAGGTTGGGGCTTGAAGCAGTTAAGAAATACGGTTATGCCGGCATGGAAGTGGTATTGTCCGAGGCGGATCCCGATGGATGGGCGGCGGGCGGCAGGTTCGACAACAGGAACATGAACTTCCGTAATACCGAATACTACGCAAGCTTCGTGGCATCCAGTTATAATAATATTGGAAAGCTTGCGGCGGAGATGGGGATGGATGTACGTCCGCTTGCATGGGCCTTTATGTTCGTGGGTGAAAGATGCTTCGAAGGAACTCGTACTTTTACTACCCAGGGCATTGATAAGCCTGTATTCAACCTTTTTAAGATGTATTCCAGAATGGGGCGATATTTGATAGGCTTCAGCTGTTCCCATAAGATCGATTATTTACTGGAGGGATCAGACCCAAAGATAAAGGCAGAGTGCGAACCGGAGCCTGAAGTATCGGGTATGGCGTCCATATCGGACGATAGAAGCATGCAGATAATGGTTTACAGCCATCATGACGACTGGGATGTTGAAAAGGAATTCGATATTCAAATCGAAATCGGAAACGTACAGAAGGGCGATTCATTTAAAGTGAAACATTACAGAATAGACAAAAACCATAGCAATGCCTATACTGAATGGCTCAGGCAGGGCAGCCCGGACTATCCTTCAAAACAGGCCTATGAACAAATAAAGTCCAACGATGACCTTGAGCTGTTCGAACCGGAAAAAATTATGACTGTAACGGACGGCAGGATTAAATTGGACTTCGAGCTTCCTTCCCATGCGATCTCATTGATAGAACTCACACATTCGTAAAAACCTCAAAGGTTTATGGACTAGTCCGGCTTTTCAGGAGGTGCCGTATGGAACTTGGCATGCGCATAAAAAAAACACGTATGAAGATCGGAATGACACAACAGGAGGTAGCAGACCTGTGTGGATTTACAAAAGGTTTGCTTTCCAAAATCGAGCATGGTACCGTTACCCCGACGATTGCCACGCTGTCCAAGCTTGCCAGGACCTTTGGTGTCAAGGTCTCTGCCTTGCTTGAGGAAGACAGCTGCAAACTGGCTGCTTTCGAGAAGAATGTTTTCAATGAGAACACCTTATTTTCACAGACTGATAAGGGTTACTCCATCTATGCGCCGGCTGCCGAATATGTTAATAAAAAGATGCAACCTATCTTCGTTATTGCTGAAAAGGGAAAAGTAAAGGAACACCAGCTGTCTCATGAAGGAGAAGAGTATATATATATACTGAAGGGGGAAATCGGGTTTAAGGTCGCCGATACCGAGTACAGGCTAAGGGAAGGTGAGAGCCTTTATTTTGATTCAATACAGGCTCATGGCGTAGAGGCGCTTACCGATATAGCTTGGTATTTGAATTTTATTATAGAATAACAGGGCTTGAAAGTTTGGATGACATAGTAGTAATATTACTATGATATAATGGCACCGTGATGATTTACTTTTTGAAATTAGTCTAGCTAAAACGGAGAGTGCTTATATGGAAAAAGTCTCAAGGCCGAATGAGCCGCTTGTAACACACATTTATACCGCAGATCCTTCTGCGCATGTATTTGACGGCAAGCTATACATATACCCGTCCCACGATCTTGATCATAACGAACCGTCCAATGACAATGGCGACCAGTACAAGATGGAAGATTACCACATTTTGTCGATGGACGACCTTAATGCGCCCTGCATCGACCATGGCGAAGCGCTTCATATGAAGGATGTGCCCTGGGTAAAGAAGCAGATGTGGGCGCCGGACGCTGCATATAAGAATGGAACATATTATCTGTTTTTCCCGGCCAGAGACAAGGACGAGATCTTCCACATAGGCGTTGCGACAAGTCCCTGCCCGCATGGACCTTTTGCGCCCCAGGAGGAATATATCAAAGGCAGCTTCAGCATAGACCCTGCAGTTCTAATGGATGACGACGGCAGAGCTTTTATGTATTTTGGCGGTCTGTGGGGAGGCCAGCTTGAGAAGTGGCAGACTGGCAAATTCGATCCCAATGCAGCCGAACCAAAGCCGACGGAACCGGCACTTGGACCCAGAGTTGCCGAAATGAGCGATAATCTGCTTTCGTTCAAATCAGCCCCTCAGGAGATATCCATCGTTGATGAGGATGGGAATCCTATCCTGGCCGGCGATGAAGACAGAAGATATTTTGAAGGTCCCTGGATGCACAAATATAACGGATTGTATTATCTCTCATACTCGACGGGTACTACTCACTACCTCGTCTATGCCGTGGGCAAAGACCCGAAAGGCCTGTTCACTTACAAGGGAAGGATCCTGAATCCTGTCCTGGGCTGGACGACACACCATTCCATAGTGCAGTTCAAGGATAAATGGTATCTGTTTTATCATGACTGTTCCATGTCCGGCGGTGTAAACCACAAACGCTGCGTTAAATACACGGAATTAAAATATAACAGCGACGGTACGATCCAAACGATCGATCCGTATGGCCAAAAGTAAACCCGGTACTCGACGGCAGATCCCGGTGAACGGGATAAGGGAGGAAATACATAATGAAATGCACAAAGGAGTTCAGACTGGGTTATTCGGAAAAGGCAAAGGAAATTTTGAATAAACTGACGCTTGAAGAAAAAGTAGCGCTGATGAGTGGCCAGATGAGCCTGCAGCTTGAAATGCAAAACAACGCCGAGGATCCCGACAACAAGCATTATAATTACATACCGTACCCGGCAGGCGGCAATGAGCGCGCCGGAATTCCGCAGATGCTCTTTTGCGACGGACCGAGGGGCGTTGTGTGCGGCAATGGGAAAACTACATGTTTCCCGGTATCTATGCTTAGAGGCGCCAGCTTCGATACAGAACTGGAGGAGAAGATCGGACACGCGATAGGCAAGGAAATAAGGGCTTTCGGCGGCAATCTTTTCGGCGGCGTTTGCATCAACCTTCCCTATAATCCCGGTTGGGGCAGGAGCCAGGAGACTTACGGCGAGGAATCCTTCCACCTCGGACAGATGGGATCAGCTCTCGTACGGGGAGTGCAGGGAGAGGACGTCATCGCATGCATCAAGCATTATGCATTCAACCAGATGGAGAATTCGCGTTTCAAGGTAAGCGTCGATTGTGATAAAAGGACGGAGCGCGAGGTCTATCTCGCGCATTTCAAGGACTGCATCGACGCCGGAGCGGCAAGCGTCATGAGTTCCTACAACCTTTATAAGGGCACTCACTGCGGACACCATGATTACCTTCTCAATGAGGTGCTGAAAAAGGAATGGGATTTCGACGGATTCATTATGAGTGACTTTTACTGGGGCGTCAAGGATACGGCCGAGGCTGCAAACGGCGGGCAGAACATAGAGATGGCGCATACCCTGTATTTCGGCGACAAATTGCTGCAGGCTGTAAAAGACGGATCAGTCCCTGAGGGAAAGATAGACGACGCGGCTTTCCGCATCATCCGTACGCTGTTGGCTTTTACGGATCAGTACAAAACCGGAGTGGATACTTCGGTACTGGCCTGCAAAGAACATGTGGCGCTTGCTATTGAGAGCGCAAGAAAAGGGATCACTCTTTTAAAGAACAATGATAATGTCCTGCCTTTTGATAAAAAACGGATCAAAAAGCTGCTGGTGCTGGGAACATTGGGCGATTCAGAGCCGATAGGGGATCATGGCTCGAGCTGGGTCAGGCCTCCTTATGTAATATCGCCCGTTCAGGGAATCAGAATGGCGGCGTCGGAAACACAGGTCGTATACGACAGCGGCGAGGATGTTGAAAAAGCGAAGCGGCTGGCAGGCGAAGCCGATGCGGTCGTATTTGTGGTCGGTTATGACCACAATGATGAAGGCGAATTTGTTTCGGAGAGCGAAGCTGAAGGCTATACCGGTTCGATGGGCGGAGACAGGCAGGTCTCGCTCGGACTCCACAGGAATGAAATAGACCTGATCAAGGCTGTAGGTCCTGTCAACAAAAACTCCGCCGCTGTACTGATAGGCGGAAATATGATAATGATCACGGAATGGATGGACAGTGTGAGCTCGATCATAATGGCATATTATCCGGGTATGGAGGGAGGCAGGGCGCTCGGAGAAATATTGTTCGGCGAGACCAACCCAAGCGGAAAGCTGCCGTTCGTTTTACCTTACAATGAGAGCGATCTGCCTTCGGTTGTCTGGGATACCACATACCAGCATTACGATTATTATCATGGCTATGCAAAGCTGGAGAAGGAAGGGGTCGAACCGCTATTGCCCTATGGCTTCGGACTTTCATATACCACCTTCGAATTGTCTAATGCAGCTTTTAAAGCGGATGGTGACAACCTTATAGCTTCATGCAAAATAAAAAATACCGGCGGCAAAGAAGGGACCGAAGTGGTACAGCTGTACGTCGGTTTCAGTAACTCTGCTATCGACAGGCCCGTAAAATTGCTGAGAGGCTTCAAACGCATCGCACTCAAGCCCTCGGAGGAAAAAGAAGCGGTCATTTCCTGCCCGGTCGAAAAGCTGTGCTATTACAATGAGAAGACAGGCAAAATGGAACTCGAACACATGGAGTATGAGGTTTACATCGGCACAAGTTCAAACAGCAACGATCTGCTGAAGGGAAAAATCAGGTTGTGATCAAAGGCGCTCTCTGCGTCTCTGATGTTTGTGCCGGCCTGAAAGGAGCCGCTGCTTATGGAACAGGAACAGAAGCAAAAAGCACTGCTTGTCGGTGTGAATATAAACCGCCAGCCTTATTTCAGGGAATCAATGGAGGAATTGAAGGATCTCGCTGTCGCATGTGAATTCGATGTAGCAGGGCATATGGAACAAAACCTGAAGGCTATGGATAAGGCTTATTATATAGGCCCGGGGAAGGTGCAGGAAGTTAAAGCCTTATCGGAAGAAGCGGGTGCTGAGGTAATGATATTCAACAATGAATTATCGCCATCGCAGCTGCGCAACCTGGAAAAAGCCCTTGAATGCATTATAATGGACAGGACCTCGCTCATCCTTGAAATATTCGCAAGGCGTGCGAGGACTCGTGAGGCCAGGCTCCAGGTGGAGGTCGCACGGCTGCAGTACATGCTCCCGCGGCTCATCGGAGCGCACGAAGCGCTCGACCGCCAATACGGCGGAGTCGGCACCATGAACAGGGGAGCGGGCGAAAAGAAGCTCGTGCTGGACCGCAGGAGGATAGAAGGCAAGATAACCGAATTGGAAAGGGAACTTGAGGTCATTGCAAACGAACGCCGGACTCAGAGCAGGAAAAGGAGCAGGTCCGGTCTGCCGACAGTCGCCCTTGTAGGCTATACGAACGCGGGCAAGTCGACCCTGATGAACGCCATGGTCGAACTCTCCCAAAAACCCGACAGCAAAAAGGTGTTTGAGAAGGATATGCTGTTCGCTACGCTGGAGACCTCGGTAAGGAACATCGTCCTGCCGGACAATAAAGTATTCCTTTTATCTGATACCGTCGGGTTCGTCAGCAAATTGCCCCATGATCTGATAAAGGCATTCCGCTCGACTCTTGAGGAAGTGAAGGAAGCCGACCTGCTGCTGCATGTTGTGGATGCTTCGAACCCCGATTGCGAGCACCAGAGGGAAGTGGCCGATGAAACGCTGAAACAGATCGGCGCGGGAGACATACCGGTCATATATGTATACAACAAGATCGACCTTACTGTATCCAGGGAGCCAGTAGTAAGAGACGACAGCATTTATATTTCAGCGCGCAGGAAAGACGGCCTCGAAGACCTGATACAGCTGATAGGCAAAAAGATCTTCAAGCAGTATGTCGACTGCAGGATGCTGATCCCATATGGGCAGGGAGGTATAGTCTCATACTTTAATGATAATGCCAGGGTCAAATCCGTAAATTATAGAAGCAAAGGCGTATTGCTCGATATGGAGTGCAAGGAAATCGATTTCAAAAGGTATGAACAATACGTTTACTCAAAATAAAAATCGATACTTTGCCGCCGCGCCATCAGATAAGAGATGTGCTGAAATACCTTTCCACCCTGTCGGGCAATATCGTCGTTATATGCTTATCGGAACCGTACTTCCTCGCGGCTTCTATGGACGCCCATACATTTGCGCCGGAGGATGTTCCGACCAGTATGCCCTGTATCCTGGCAAGAGCTCTAGCAGTCTGAATCGCATCGTCATCGGTAACCTCGATGACTTCATCTATCAGGCTTACGTCGAGCACCGGAGGTACGAAGCCGTCGCCGATCCCCTGTATCTTGTGCAGGCCGGGTTCATGGCCAAGCAGCGCCGAAACATTCTTAGGTTCAACAGCGACGATCCTGGCCTTCGGATTCTTTTCCTTTAAAAATCTACCTACGCCTCCCAGTGTTCCTCCGCTGCCAAGCCCGGAAACGAATACATCCACTCTGCCGCCTGTTTGTTCCCAGATCTCGCGGGCCGTGGTAAGGTAATGTATCTCAGGGTTATCCGGATTTTCAAACTGCTGGGGTATGAAGATCGAAGGATCGGACGCCTTTCTTCTTTGTACCTCTGCCACAGACCCTCCGATGCTGTCCTCGGCTTTGGTAAGTACGAGTTCGGCGCCCAATGCCCTGATGATTTTTTTTCTTTCCTCGCTCATGTTTTCCGGCATCACGATGATTACTTTATAGCCTTTTTGAACGCCGACCAATGCAATACCGATACCGGTATTGCCCGAGGTAGGCTCCATGATAGTCATCCCGGGCTTCAATGCTCCATGGACTTCAGCCTGTTCGATCATATATTTTGCCACCCTGTCCTTGATGCTTCCGCCGGGATTCAGATATTCCGCCTTGGCACAAACATTGAGGCCGGTCAGCTTCTTCAGACTGATAATAGGAGTATTGCCGATGATATCGAGTACATTTTCAGTCATCATTTTTAGATCCTTTCAAATTTTATTATATTTAATTTTAACGTATATTATAATAAATACCAAATACTGCTTTAATTTATGAGCATAAAGGCTGAAATGCGCCTGCGGATGATCGTGCAAAGAAGGTAACCACTTGATACGTATGATAAAATAAGGCTATAATTTATAAGGTTATAGAAGACAGAACACAAAAGGGATGCGTATCAGATGGTCTACAAAACTGGTGACAAACTACAAACCGGCAATATCGGCCCGGCGTACTGGTTTATTTTCGATCGGGGCAGATTGCTTGTAAATACCGCCGGCACTGAAAATCCGGATAATACGGATGATGCAGTAAATAGAAGAAGTATACCGTTTATAGAAGATATGGGTAAGCTCCGTCCGCTGCTGTTGGATGTCCATTATCTGGGGCTTATAGATGGAAAAGAAAGCTATTTTGCCGAACTGGGCGCGAACATGGACGAAAATGTCCGGGCTCTGTCCGGCTTTGCCCGGATGGAACTCAAAATGCTTTTCGGATCGCTTGAAGACGACTGGTTCCGGCTTGCCAACCGTGCCTTTCACCTGCTCAGCTGGGTAAAGAAGAACCGTTTTTGCGGCGTCTGCGGCGGTGAGCTGTCAATGTCTGAAGACGAAGTCGCCTTTAAATGCGATAAGTGCGGGAACATCATATATCCAAGGATATCTCCCGCAGTGATCGTTGCTATCACCAGAGGAGAAGAGATACTGCTCGCACATTCCGCACGCTTTGCCAACGGCATGTACAGTGTGATCGCAGGCTTTGTGGAAGCAGGCGAGACGCTTGAGGAGTGCGTGGAGCGGGAGATAGGCGAAGAGGTCGGGATACAGGTAAGAAACATAAGGTATTTCTGCAGCCAGCCGTGGCCATACCCTGATTCGCTGATGGTAGCCTTTACAGCCGAGTATGAAAGCGGTGAGATCCGGATAGACAATAAAGAGATCACAGATGCGGACTGGTATACGGCTGACAGACTGCCGGGTTTACCTCTCAAGGTGAGCGTCGCGAGAAAGCTTATAGACAACTGGCTAAAAAGTGTTACAAACAATATCGGCAAGTTATGATTTTCTGCTCAAATTTATCAACTTCTGGCAAATTATACTGTACGGTGTTATAATTAAGCATAATATTTTCGAGGTGGGATTATGCATATCGATGGAAACCTGATACCCCTGTTCGCAATTGCAGTAGGCTTGATTATCACGGTAACTAAAATACTTACGGAATCAATATCGAGATACAAGCTGAAAGCCGAACAGATCAGGGCTGATGCAATGGTCAGAGCGGAAGAGGTCAGATCCAGGAATGAGCTGGAACTGGAAAGGCTGATGCGTCAGGATCAGGCGAACAGTACGCCGGGCAGCGCTGCTGACAGTATAAATAGCAACATCGGCAAAAGTTCGGGAAATACCGACGCTGTTTTTAACAGTGATGAAAATTCCAGAAGCAGGAGCCGTGTCAGGGAATAGACCAATGATTGTACAAAAAATTATTCAAAATTCTTTTAAACCACTTGCATTGTCCCGCCGGATGTAGTAGAATATTTCTTGCTGTGACATGACATACGATGAAATGGAAGATTGCTATTCTTTGAAATAGGGAACTCCCATGGAGAATGTCCGATTCTTGAAACCGGGCGACAAGTCACTGTACATTTTGCGAGAGCACAGAAAGTGTGTCTGTTTGTAAAGTACAGCCCAGGTTTTACAGGCCGTAAGGCTATGTAAGCAGCCTGGGTTTTAAAATACCGAAACAGGAAACACCCGGCATAGTGTACAGAAAAAATGCTTGTTGTACGTAACAGTCAAAGGGGATAAGGAAAGCTGCGTATCTCCCAACATAAATAAGGAGGTTATTGTATGGCAAACAACCAAAAAATCAGAATCAGACTGAAAGCATTCGATCATCAGATACTTGATCAGTCGGCGGAAAAGATCGTGGACACTGCCAAGAGAACCGGCGCACAGGTATCAGGACCTGTTCCGCTTCCGACGCAGAAGGAAATAGTAACGATCCTCAGAGCTCCTCATAAATACAAGGACGCACGTGAGCAGTTTGAAATGAGGACTCACAAGAGGCTGATAGACATACTGATGCCGACACCCAAGACGGTTGACGCGCTGATGAGGCTCGATTTACCGGCTGGCGTTGATATAGAGATCAAGCTCTGATCGGTCCGCCGATAATCGATAGCATCGGTTACGGCCGCCGGCAAGTGATTTCTGTAATACCGACAATCGATTCCATCGATTCGCGAATACCGACAATCAGCTCCGCTGCTTGCGGTAAATTGAGTGATCATGTTCGCAAGTAATAGCAATTGACAGCATCAATTGCTTTGGATTGTGAACCAATGATATTTAGGAGGTAAGTAAATGAACAAGTTTATCCTTGGCAAGAAAATCGGAATGACACAAGTATTTACTGACGAAGGTCTTTCAATACCGGTAACGGTTATTCAGGCCGGCCCGTGCGCAGTCGTTCAGAAGAAAACAATCGAGAACGACGGTTATACGGCATTGAAGCTTGGATTTGAGGATATTCCGGAGAAGAAGCTCAGTAAACCTGAAAAAGGCCTGTTCGCAAAGATAAAGGTTGCTTCAAAAAGATATCTCAGGGAATTCCGTACTGACGACGTCAACAAGTACGAAGTCGGACAGCAAATAAAAGCAGCAGATATGTTCAATGCAGGCGACAGGATCGACGTAAGCGGCATATCCAAAGGTAAAGGCTTCCAGGGTACCATTAAGAGATATGGTCAAAAAGGCGGTCCTAAAACTCACGGTTCCATGTACCACAGAAGGGTAGGTTCCATGAGTGCCAATACTAGCCCTGCAAGGGTTTTCAAAGGCAAAAGGCTGCCTGGTCATATGGGAGTTGACAAAATTACAGTTCAGAACCTTGACGTAGTCAGGGTCGACAGCGACAGGAACCTGCTCCTTGTCAAAGGCGCAGTCCCGGGCCCCAAAGGCGGTTTGGTAGTTGTCAGGGAAACTGTAAAATCCGGCAAGTAATACAGATGGGAGGAGGAAGCGATTATGCCAAAGGTTGATTTATACAATATGAACGGCGAGACAGTCGGACAGATCGAACTGAAGGATGAAATATTCGGTATCGATGTGAACAGCAATGCGATGCACCTCGCTGTACAGAATCAGTTAGCAAATAAGAGGCAGGGTACACAGTCCACCAAAACCAAGAGTGAGGTAAGCGGCGGCGGTATCAAGCCATGGAAACAGAAGGGCACCGGCAGGGCAAGGCAGGGCAGCATCCGTTCCGCTCAGTGGATTAAGGGTGGTATCGTTCTTGGACCTAAGCCGAGAAGCTATTCCTACACAATTCCTAAGAAGCTCAAGAAGCTGGCGCTCAAGTCGGCTCTCACATCCAAGGTCAACGGCAACGAACTTCTTGTTCTTGACCAGTTGAACTTTGACAGCATCAAAACAAAGCAGATGGCAAACGTACTGAATTCACTGAAGGTCGAGACCAGCGTTCTGATCGTTCTCAGCGGCAAGAATGAAACAGTTGAGAAATCCGCAAGGAACATACCCGGAGTGAAGACGGCATTCGTAAATACCATAAATGTATTCGACATTCTGAAATATGACAAATTCATTATTACGAAGGACGCAGTTGAAAAAGTCGAGGAGGTGTATGCATAATGAGAACTCCGCAGGATATTATTCTAAGGCCGTTCATCACAGAAAAGAGCAACCTTGATGTGGCAGGCGGAAAATACACCTTCATCGTCGACGTCAAAGCGACCAAGACAGAAATAAGGCAGGCTGCTGAAAGGCTTTTCTCGGTAAAAGTGCTTCAGGTCAATACAATGAACTATGATGGAAAGATCAAGAGGATGGGCGTCCATGAAGGGCCGAGACCGGACTGGAAAAAAGCGGTCATAAAGATAGATCTTGATCCGAAGCCTGAGATATACCTGACTGAAGGCGGTAAGGAAGTAGTCAGCCAGAAGAAATACAAGACCAGCATCGAAGAATATGGCATAACGCAATAAAATAGTACTCGGCTTCGCAATAGATTTCCGCTTTGCGGAAATGTTACACTAATGTAGCATTTCGCCCGGCGAAATTCATTAGCGAAACGATGGACTACATTAAAAAAGTTTATCATTTATCGCATTAAAATTAAGGAGTGAGAAGAAATGGCATTAAAAAAGTATAGTCCTACTTCTCCCGCCAGAAGGTTCATGACGGTTTCCGCTTTTGAGGAAATTACCAAGACCGAACCTGAAAAATCTCTTGTAGAGATTTTGAAAAAGTCAGGCGGAAGAAACTCATACGGTAGGATCACCGTACGCCACAGAGGTGGCGGAGCAATGCAGAAATACAGAATCATTGACTTCAAAAGAGACAAGGATGGCATAAAGTCAAAGGTAGCCGCCATCGAGTATGATCCAAACAGGACTGCAAATATTGCTCTTCTCTACTACGCAGACGGAGAAAAAAGGTATATCCTGGCTCCCGTCGGAATGAAGGTCGGCGATACTGTGGAATCCGGACCCAATGCGGATATCAAGCCGGGCAATACGCTCCCGCTGAACAGTATCCCGGTCGGTACGATGATCCACAATGTCGAACTCAAACCCGGCAAGGGCGGACAGCTTGTGAGAGCAGCAGGAAACGCCGCCCAGCTGATGGCTAAAGAGGGCAATTACGCCCAGGTAAGGCTTCCTTCGGGCGAAGTCAGAATGATCAGCATGCTGTGCAAGGCCTCCATCGGCCAGGTAAGCAATATTGAAAATGAGAACATTTCAATAGGCAAAGCCGGAAGAAAGAGATGGATGGGTATAAGACCTACCGTACGTGGTGTTGTTATGAATCCTGTCGACCATCCCCATGGTGGTGGTGAAGGCAAGTCTCCTATCGGAAGACCGAGTCCGGTTACTCCCTGGGGTAAACCTACACTTGGTTATAAGACAAGGAAGAAGAAGAACAAATCCGATAAGTTCATAATCAAGAGAAGGAATCAGAAATAATAAACGTTACGGTAATCCGATGTAAGGAAAGGAGGACTGACACCTAATGAGCAGATCATTAAAAAAAGGACCATTTGTTGATTTGAGGCTCCTCAGTAAAGTTGAGGATATGAATAAGGCAAATGAAAAGAAAGTTCTGAAGAGCTGGTCCAGAGCATCAACGATATACCCTCAGATGGTAGGACATACAATTGCAGTGCATGACGGCAGAAAGCATGTACCAGTATATATAACGGAAGAAATGGTGGGCCACAAGCTCGGTGAATTCGCACCGACCAGGACGTTCAGAGGTCACGGCCACCACACTGAAAAATCATCTGCATTGAAATAAGGATCGGCTTTAGTTTATTAGAACGATCCGGACCAAATGCAAAGTAACAAGCTTAATGCCGAAAGGAGGAATACCAGTTGGAGAAGAAGGTTAAATCGAAAGAAGAACTTCTAAAGGATAAGGATCAAATCCTGGATGAATATAACAAGACCCAGAGCCAGTCAAAGAAACCTGCTCTGCTGACCAAGAAAGAGAAGAAGGTGCTTGGGATCGGCAAGGACGAAGGAAAAGCAATACTCAAGTATGCAAGGATTTCTTCAAGGAAGGTCAAGATAGTTCTGGATCTGATAAAGGGTAAAAACATTGACGAAGCTTATGCTATCGTAAGATATACACCCAAAGCTGCTTCCGAATTACTCTACAAGCTTCTGAAATCAGCCGAAGCCAATGCCACGAATGATCCCAGCAAGGGACTCAACAGGGACGAGCTTATTGTAGCTGAAGCGTATGCTAGTCAGGGACCTACCCTGAAGAGGATCATGCCGAGAGCACAGGGCAGAGCTAACAGAATCAGGAAGAGGACCAGCCACATTACAGTCGTTTTGAAGGAAAGATAATCGAGGCAAAGGAGGTTTGATGATGGGCCAGAAGGTAAATCCGCATGGATTGAGAATAGGGATAATCAAGGATTGGGATACCAAATGGTATGCCACTGATAAGAACTTCAGCGAGTTTTTGGTTGAAGACACAAAGATCAGAAAGTTTGTAAAGAACAAATTGTATATTTCCGGTATATCAAGAATCGAGATCGAAAGGGCTGCCAACAAGATCAAGGTTAACGTGCACACTGCAAAACCGGGTCTTGTGATCGGTAAGGGCGGCGCCGGTATCGAGGAGCTCCGCAAGGAAGTTGAGGGACTCACCGGGAAGAACGTTCTGATCAACATCACGGAGATTAAGTCACCTGAACTTGACGCACAGCTCGTGGCTGAAAACATTGCTTCACAGCTTGAAAAGAGAATATCCTTCAGGAGAGCAATGAAGCAGTCCATGTCAAGAGCCATGAAACTCGGGGCAAAGGGTATCAAGACCGCTTGCGCGGGAAGACTTGGTGGAGCTGAAATAGCAAGATCGGAACATTATCATGAGGGAACAATTCCGCTCCAGACTTTAAGAGCCGACATCGACTACGGATTTGCAGAAGCAAATACCACTTACGGCAAAATCGGCGTAAAGGCCTGGATATATAAAGGTGAAGTGCTCCCCGCCGTTAAAAGGCAAAAGAAAGCGGAAGGAGGCGATCGGTAATGTTGATGCCGAAGAGGGTAAAACGTAGAAGAGTACACAGAGGCAGAATGACAGGCGTTGCTTCCAGAGGTAACTTCATATCAAATGGAGAGTTCGGTCTGCAGGCTCTGGAGCCAGCATGGATCACAAGCAATCAGATAGAGGCTGCCAGAATAGCAATGACGCGTTTCACAAAGAGAGGCGGTCAGGTCTGGATCAAGATATTCCCCGACAAGCCGGTTACAAAGAAACCAGCCGAAACCCGTATGGGTAGTGGTAAAGGTTCACCTGAGTACTGGGTTGCAGTAGTAAAGCCGGGCAGAGTATTATTTGAAATCGCAGGCATGCCGGAAGAAACGGCAAGAGAAGCTATGAGACTCGCAATGCACAAGCTTCCGATAAAGTGCAAGTTCATAGCCCGCGATAATGAAATGGGTGGTGACGAGATTGAAAGTCAATGAAATGAGAGATAAATCACAGGAAGAACTTCAGAAGGAACTGAACGAACTCAAATCGGAACTGTTCAAACTTCGTTTCCAGCTTGTAACAAACCAACTGGAAAACCCTATGAAGCTGAAGGATGTTAAGAAATCAATAGCCCGTGTCAAAACGATATTGAGGGAACGTGAAATAAAAGGAGTTCAGGCGTAAGTCTGGTATCTATGAAAGGAGGTATCCTACTTGGCAGAGAGAGCATTGAGGAAGACCAGGGTAGGCAAGGTAGTAAGCGACAAGATGGACAAGACGATCATCGTTGCAATAGAAACAAGCGTAAAACACCCCTTGTATAAAAAAATCGTCAAAAGGACTTACAAGCTGAAAGCCCATGACGAAAACAACGAGTGCGGTATCGGTGACAAGGTTAAAGTTATGGAGACCCGCCCGCTTAGCAAGGACAAAAGGTGGAGGCTCGTCGAAATCATAGAAAAGGCTCGCTAACAGCCGATTTTCAAAGTAATTGGAAGGAGGTACTGGCATGATACAGGTCCAGTCCACGCTGAAATCAGCAGATAACACAGGAGCCAAGGAAATGATGTGCATCAAGGTACTCGGCGGTTCCTGGAGGAAATATGCCAACATCGGTGACGTTGTAGTTGCTTCTGTTAAAAGCGCAACGCCCGGCGGTGTTGTGAAAAAAGGCGAAGTTGTCAAATGTGTTATCGTACGTTCCAAGAAGGGTGTAAGAAGGCCTGACGGATCGTATATCAAGTTTGACGAAAACGCGGCGGTTATAATCAAAGACGATAAAAACCCCAGAGGAACACGTATATTTGGCCCTGTTGCGAGAGAACTGAGAGATAAGGAATACATGAAGATCCTCTCACTCGCACCGGAAGTTCTATAGGGAGGAGGCGGCTTAAATTGGCAAATAAAGTTCATGTAAAAAAAGGAGATACGGTTTACGTACTCTCAGGTAAGGATAAAGGTAAGAAGGGCAAGATCCTTGCAGTAAATCCGGATGACATGTCAGTGCTCGTTGAGGGCGTAAATATGTCGACCAAGCACAGGAAGCCGAGGACAAGATACCAGCAGGGCGGGATAATCCATCAGGAATCCCCGGTCAGCAGTTCGAAGGTCATGCTTGTCTGCAGCAGGTGCAAAACGCCGACAAAGATAAAAGTAGAAGTTCATGAAGACGGTCATAAGGATCGTGTCTGCAAAAAGTGTGGAGAAGTCATAGACACACAGAAAGAAGCTAAAGAAGATTAATCACTCTTCTTGAAAGGAGGTTAAGTTTTAATGGCCAGACTTAAGGACAAATATGTACAGGATGTAGTTCAGGCAATGCAGGCAAAGTTTAAATATACAAGTTCGATGCAGATGCCCAGGCTCGAAAAAGTCGTACTCAACATGGGAGTGGGAGACGTTAAGGACAATCCCAAGGCTATGGATGCAGCAGTAAACGATATGACTATAATCACTGGTCAGAGGCCGGTCATCACCAAGGCAAAGAAATCGATCGCAAACTTTAAACTGAGACAGGGAATGAATATCGGCTGCAAGGTTACTCTCCGCGGTAATATGATGTTCAATTTCGTTGATAAGCTTTTTAACGCGGCGCTTCCTCGTGTAAGAGACTTCAGAGGGGTATCCGGAAACGCTTTTGACGGAAGAGGTAACTATACGTTGGGTGTAAAGGATCAGCTTATATTCCCGGAAATCGAGTATGATAAGGTAGACAAGGCAAGAGGCATGGACATCGTGTTTGTTACCACAGCCAAGACCGACGAGGAAGCAAAAGAGCTTCTGAAACTTATGGGAATGCCTTTTAGTCAGGGTTGATCGGAAGGAGGATAAACGTGGCAAAAAAATCAATGATAATAAAACAGCAAAGAGATCCGAAATTCAGCACCAGGGCCTATAACAGGTGTAAGCTTTGCGGAAGGCCTCATGCATACATGAGGAAGTATGGAATATGCCGTTTGTGCTTCAGAGTACTGGCTTATAAAGGGCAGATACCTGGTGTGAAAAAGGCCAGCTGGTAATAAATTTTGGAAGGAGGTTGAACAAATGCAAATTACAGACGCTATCGCAGACATGTTGACAAGAGTCAGGAATGCAAGTTCGGCAAAGCATGAATCAGTCGACATACCGGCGTCCAATATCAAAAAGGATGTTGCCCGTATACTGCTCGACGAAGGATACGTAAAAAATGTTGAGTATATAGAAGACGACAAACAGGGACTTATAAGAATTGCATTGAAATATACCGGAAACAAGCAGAACGTCATATCCGGTATCAAAAGGATCAGCAAACCGGGACTCAGGGTTTATGCCAACAAGGATGAACTGCCGAAGGTACTCGGAGGACTTGGCGTAGCTATTATCTCTACATCCAGGGGTGTCATGACTGACAAGAAGGCAAGGACCGAAGGTGTAGGCGGAGAAGTGCTCGCATTTATCTGGTAATACAGCGCTTACGCGTTGAATATTTCTGAAAAGGGCTCGCGATGAACGGGCTCACAATCTGAAGAACAGGAGGTGCTTTAAATGTCAAGAATAGGAAAAATGCCTATTGAAATACCCGAAGGTGTTAATGTTACAATAGAAGGTAGCGTTGTCACCGTAAAAGGGCCCAAGGGCGCTTTGACAAGAGAGTTTCACAAGGATATGATGATTGGTAGGGAAGGCACAACGTTAGTAGTAACAAGGCCTTCAGACGAGAAGATCCATAAATCCCTCCACGGGTTGACAAGAACTTTGTTGAACAATATGGTAGTTGGAGTCACAAAGGGTTTTGAAAAGTCACTGGATATCAATGGTGTCGGTTACAGGGCGCAGAAACAGGGAAAGAAGCTCGTGCTTACTCTCGGTTACTCACACCCGGTAGAAATGGATGAACCCGCAGGCATTACATTCGATGTCCCTGCTCCCAACAAGATCATTGTCAAAGGCTGCGACAAGCAGGAAGTTGGGGAATATGCCGCAAAGATCAGGGCCAAGAGAGAGCCTGAAGTCTATAAAGGCAAGGGAATCAAGTATGACAATGAGGTAATCAGGCGCAAGGAAGGTAAAGCCGGCGCTAAAAAGTAGCAGGAGGGAGCTGAAATAAATGATTAACAAGCCCAACAAAAATGAAATCAGGCTGCGGAAACATGACAGGGTTCGCAAAAAAATCACTGGAACAACAGAGCGTCCAAGGCTCAATGTTTTCAGAAGCTTACAGAATATATATGTCCAGATCATAGACGATACGACAGGTACAACTCTTGTATCTGCCTCTACACTTGATGAAGCGGTCAAGGGCAAACTTGCATACGGCGGGAACAAAGCTGCTGCAAAGGAAGTCGGAAAGCTGATCGGACAGAAGGCATTGGAAAAGGGAATCAAGCAAGTTGTATTCGACAGAGGCGGTTACCTGTATCACGGCAGAGTTATGGAACTCGCAGAAGGTGCAAGGGAAGCCGGTCTTGAGTTTTAGGAAAGAGGAGGGATAGATTTGCAGCGAATTGATGCAGGAACATTGGATCTTAAAGAAAAGGTCGTTAAAATAGGACGTGTTACCAAGGTTGTTAAGGGTGGACGAAACTTCCGTTTCAGCGCTCTGGTCGTTGTGGGCGACGAAAACGGTTACATCGGAAGCGGCATAGGAAAAGCTACTGAAATCCCTGATGCGATCAGAAAGGGCATTGATGACGCCAAGAAGAACCTGATCAAGGTTCCGCTTGTTGAAACTACGATCCCCCATGAAGCAATCGGAGAATTTGGCGCAGGAAGGGTACTTCTGAAACCTGCTGGCCCCGGTACCGGCGTTATCGCAGGCGGTCCTGTCAGGGCGGTCCTCGAATTGGCCGGAGTACATGATATCAGGACTAAATCACTGGGGTCCAATAACCCGATCAACATGGTAAATGCTACGATCCAGGCACTTTCTCAGCTCAAGACTGCTGAAGAAGTAGCCAGACTGCGCGGAAAGACCGCAGAAGAAATTTTGGGTTAGGAGGATACTACGGTGGCAAAGCTTAAAATCACGCTGACAAGAAGCACAAATAAATGTCTGGAAAACCAGAAAGCTACTGTAAAAGCTCTCGGTTTGAAGAAAATCGGAAGCGTTGTCGAGCAGCAGGATAATCCTCAGATAAGAGGAATGATCAAAACGGTATCACACCTGGTATCCGTAGAAGAAATATAAGGGAGGTGCAGAAGTTGAAACTACATGAATTGCAACCCGTACCGGGCGCAAAAAAGGCTCCGACCAGAAAAGGCCGCGGAGTAGGTTCAGGCAACGGTAAGACCGGCGGCCATGGACATAAGGGACAGAATGCACGTGCCGGCGGCGGAGTAAGACCTGGTTTCGAAGGCGGACAGATGCCTCTTTATAGAAGGGTACCTAAGAGAGGTTTCAATAACAAGGATTTCGCCAAAGTTTATGCTGAGATAAATGTATCGACCCTGAATCTGTTTGAGGACGGCACCGTTGTGAGCGGAGAGCTCCTTAAGGAAAAGGGTATTACCAAGAAGTTGTATGACGGAGTTTCCGTTCTTGGCAACGGTGAACTCACAAAGAAACTTACTGTACAAGCTGCAAGATTCACCAAGACAGCTTCTCAGAAAATAGAGGCTGCGGGAGGAAAGGTAGAGGTGGTATAGTATGGGCGGAATGATCGAAACTTTGCGCAACGCATGGAAGATTCCGGATTTGCGTAAAAGGATCCTGTTCACTATTGCAATGCTGGTAGTATTCAGAATTGGCTCTTTCATACCGAATCCGGGCGTTAATGCCAAGGTATTTTCCGATCTGATGAGTTCAGCCGGATCGCTTGGCGGATTCCTGGATATAGTTTCGGGCGGAGCTTTTAAACTGGCAACTGTTTTTGCAATGAGTATCACTCCATACGTTAATGCATCCATTATAGTACAGCTTCTGACAGTAGCTATCCCTTCGCTTGAAAAGCTGCAGAAGGAAGGCGAAGAAGGAAGAAAGATCCTGCAGCAGTATATCAGATATGGCACTGTCGTACTTGCTTTGATACAGGCAATAGCTCTTTATATCACTTTACAGGGCAGAGGCGGCGTGGTTGACGGGGGAAGCGTATTCACCTTCCTTACGATAGTTATGACATTCACTGCGGGTACTGCATTCCTGATGTGGCTCGGCGAGCAGATCACGGAATACGGGATCGGCAACGGTATATCGATGATCATCTTTGCAGGTATCGTTTCAAGGGGCCCGAAAGGCGTCCAGGCAATCATTGACAACTATAACCTCGGTAACTTCGGACCTGGCGTTCTCGGTATCCTTACAATAGCTTTGATTATTATACTGTTTATAGCAATTATTGCAGCAGTTATATGGGTACAGCAGGCTGAAAGAAGGATCCCGATACAATATGCGAAACGCGTTGTTGGAAGAAAAATGTACGGCGGACAGAGCACTCACCTGCCGATCAAAGTAAATCTCGCAGGCGTTATACCGATAATTTTTGCAATGTCCATCATGCTGTTTCCTTCGACGGTCATCACGATGTTCTTTGGAAATGCTGATAACTGGTTTGTAAACACATTCAAGAATCCTGAGAAGTCCGTATGGTATATCATCATTTATACCATTTTGATCATATTCTTTACCTTCTTCTATTCGGTTATGCAGTTCAACCCCATAGAAATCGCGAACAATATGAAAAAGAACGGCGGTTTCATACCCGGTTACAGACCAGGTAAAGCAACTTCTGATTATATCACGAAGGTGCTGAACAGGATCACATGGTTCGGAGGATTCTTCCTGGCTATCGTTACGATAGCTCCGATAATCCTCGGAAATGTTACAAACATACCGGGAATATGGTTCGGCGGAACAGCAGTCCTGATCCTTGTCGGTGTTGCTCTTGATACTGTCAAGGCAATCGAGTCCCAGATGCTGATGAGACATTATAAAGGATTTTTGGAATAGTCAATATTAATGAGCCGGCATGTGCGGCGGCGCAGATGCCAAAAACATCTGCCGGCTTAAGGGAAAGGTCTTGCAGGATACAGATGAAACTTGTTGTTTTAGGAGCTCCCGGCGCTGGAAAGGGGACCCAGGCAGTCATTCTGTCAGAAAAGCTCAAGGTTCCTCATATTTCAACCGGTGACATATTCAGAAGCAATATAAAGGACGGAACTCCTTTAGGGAAATTGGCAAAGCAGTATATCGACAGCGGTGCTCTCGTACCCGACGATGTTACGATAGGTATAGTGAAAGACAGGCTTCAAAAGCCGGACTGTGAAAACGGATTTATACTGGACGGTTTTCCTCGTACCATCGCGCAGGCTCAGAGTCTGGATGACATACTTGCAAGTATGGGAACAAAGCTTGACAGTGTTCTCGACCTCGAAGTGAAGGATGAAGTGATCGTACAGAGGTTATCCGGAAGAAGGGTATGTCCGGATTGCAGCGCAAGCTATCACATAGATTTCAATCCTCCGAAAAAGGACACGATATGTGACAACTGCGGCGCCAAACTCATCCAAAGAGAGGATGACCGGGAACAAACGGTCATCAACCGCCTGAAGACCTACCACGCTCAGACGGAACCCCTGATCGGGTACTACAGGGAAAAGGGAATACTTCAAAAGGCGCACGGAAAAAGACAGATCGCAGACACTACGATCGAAGTTTTCAGAGCGCTGGGTATAAAATTATGATATCCATAAAATCGAAAACCGAACTTGGAATGATGAGCAGTGCATGCGAGATAGTAGCGAACGCACTCAAAATTGTTGAAGAGGCAGTAAAGCCCGGTGTGACAACAAAGGAACTCGACAGTATAGCTGAGAAATATATTCTGGGCCGGAAAGCGATTCCCCTTTTCAAGGGAGTACCGTGTGCTATAAGGGGCGGCGTCGATTTTCCCGGAACCATATGCGCGTCCGTTAACAACGAGGTGATACACGGTATACCGGGTTTAAGAGAGTTAAAAGATGGAGATATTATTAGTATCGATATGGGTGCAAGTTTCGGCGGCTTCTGCGGCGATGCTGCAAGGACGTTTCCTGTAGGCGGGGTATCGGATGAAGCACTGAAGCTGATACGTGTTACCGAGCAAAGTTTTTATGAAGGAATAAGAAACGCAGTTAAAGGAAACCGTATAGTGGATATCTCCAGGGCAATACAGCAATACGCCGAACAAAACGGATATTCTATCGTTCGGGAGTATGTAGGCCATGGAATAGGCAAAGAAATGTGGGAACCTCCTCAGATACCTAACTACGCGACCCGCGAGAGGGGACCAAGGCTTGAACCAGGTATGACCATAGCAGTCGAACCCATGATAAACCAGGGGACTTACGAAGTTAAAGTACTTGGCAATAAATGGACAGTGGTTACAGCTGACGGCAAATTATCCGCACACTATGAAAATACTATTGCTATAACTGACGGCGAGCCGATCGTTATGACTAAACTCTGAGGTGAAGATTGTGAGTATAGCTTTAGGTCAGATCGTAGTTTCAAGGGCAGGCAGGGATGCCGGCGGACGATTCATTGTAATAAAGGTGATTGATGAGCACTTTGTTGAAATATGCGATGGTGACCTTCGAAGGTTGGAAAACTCGAAGAGGAAGAAAATCAAGCATTTGAATATTACAACTGAAAAGGCGCAAGGTCTTGAGGAAAAGCTAAAGAGCGGCAGCAGGATAACAAACGCGGAAATAAGGAAGGCTCTGGCGGGACTGGATAGTTAATAAGGAGGTTTTGAGGTTTGTCAAAGGACGATGTAATCGAAGTTGAAGGCAGGATCGTTGAAGCATTGCCGAACGCGATGTTTCAGGTGGAACTCGAAAACGGACACAAGGTGCTTGCTCATATATCCGGTAAGCTTAGGATGAATTTCATCAGAATATTGCCGGGTGACAAGGTGACATTGGAATTATCACCGTATGATCTGACCAGGGGAAGGATTACCTGGAGGGCAAAGTAAGCATCTGAAGGTATATTGTTAAAGAATAAAACGTTGGGAGGGTTTAAAATGAAAGTAAAACCGTCTGTGAAAGTAATGTGTGAGAAGTGCAAGATAATCAGGAGAAAAGGCAAAGTAATGGTTATTTGCGAAAACCCGAAGCACAAACAGAAACAGGGTTGATAAGGATGGGAAATTGATAATTGAATTCTTGCGAACAACCTTGTTTTACATGTGAATATGTGATATAATTTTGGCTTGATTTGCAAGCAATTATCAATTATCCTTCTCAGGTTGGGAATTGATCACCCAGGAGCGGCTGCATGTAGGCTCTGCCGAACATGATCCGGGGTGTTAATTATAAATACCTGGCTTGCATACTTAAGGTATGTAGTTTTATAAAAACTATGCCCGAAGTATTTTGCCATGGAAATGATAATAGTAAATCATTTGATAAGTTTTTAATTTGCAAGGAATTTATTTGGAGGTGTTTGACAAGATGGCGCGTATTGCCGGAGTGGACCTGCCCAGGGAAAAACGGGTGGAAATTGGGTTGACTTACATCTTTGGCTTAGGCAGAAGCAAAGCCAATGAAATTCTCAAGAAGACTGCTGTAAACCCGGACACAAGGGTCAGAGATCTGACGGACGATGAAATCAGCAGGCTCAGGGAAGTCATCGACAAGGAATACAAGGTCGAAGGCGACCTCAGAAGAGAAGTTTCTCTCAATATCAAGAGATTGATTGAAATAGGCTGCTATAGAGGCAGAAGGCACAGACAGGGTCTGCCTGTCAGAGGCCAGAGGACCAAGACTAATGCAAGAACCAGGAAGGGTCCCAAGAAAACTGTTGGCGTACAGAGAAAGAAAACGGTATAAAAGGAGGTTGACTGACGGATGGCAACAAAAACTGCCGCAACTAAAAGAGTTACCAGAAAGAAAAGGGAACGTAAAAATATTGAACGAGGCGCTGCACACATTCGTTCAACATTTAATAATACTATCGTAACGATAACGGATACCGCAGGGAATGCGCTTTCATGGGCAAGTGCGGGCGGACTGGGCTTCAGAGGTTCCAGGAAAAGCACGCCTTTTGCTGCACAGATGGCTGCAGAAACTGCATCAAAGGCTGCCATGGAGCATGGCCTGAAGACAGTAGAGGTTTACGTGAAAGGACCTGGCGCCGGAAGAGAAGCTGCTATCAGAGCTTTACAGGCTGCTGGACTCGACGTCAGCCTTATCAAGGACGTAACGCCTATTCCGCATAACGGATGCAGGCCACCCAAGAGAAGAAGAGTGTAATATGGAGGTGTTAGAATAGATGGCAAGATATACAGATGCATCTTGCAGACTTTGCCGCAGAGAAGGCGAGAAGCTTTTTCTGAAGGGTGAAAGGTGCTATACCAACAAATGCTCGGTGTCTAAGAGAGCATACGCTCCGGGACAGCATGGACAGCAGAAGAAGAAAATGTCTGAGTATGGCATACAACTGCGTGAAAAGCAAAAAGCAAGAAGATTTTATGGTATTCTCGAAAGCCAGTTCAGAGGCTACTTCGGAATGGCAGTAAAGAGAAAAGGCATTACCGGTGAAAACCTACTGCAGATACTCGAAAGCAGGCTCGACAATGTGGTTTACAGACTTGGCCTTGCAACATCAAGACCAGAGGCAAGACAGCTTGTCAGACACGCACATTTTACAGTGAACGGAAAGAAGGTAGACATACCTTCGATACTTGTAGAGCCTGGCGATGTAATTGCAGTTACAGATAAATTCAAAGGTTCTGAAAAGACCAAATCCATTGTAGATATAGCAGGCGGCAAGGTGGTTCCGAAATGGCTTGAATTCGACGCTGAAAACCTAAAAGGCAAGGTAGTTTCATTACCGGCAAGAGAAGATATCGATCTGCCGATCAAGGAACACCTCATCGTCGAGTTGTACTCCAAGTAATAGGATAGTACGCTGATTGATACCTTACAACAGGAAATAACCAGTTCATAAGGCCGGTGGGGCGGACAGATTTCCGCTCCCCGCCTGAAAAGCAACTGACTATTCCAGCAGAAAATGCAGCAGGGTATTAGCGATAAAGTACTGAATATGATATAAGGATTGCGAATCAGTTGCCCTCATATAAACAAAATTGCGAGTTAAGGGAGGGTTTTTGTTGATTGAAATAGAAAAACCGAAAATTGAATGTGTACAGACCACTGAAGACAATACTTTTGGAAAGTTTGTCGTAGAGCCTTTGGAGAGAGGCTATGGCATAACGTTGGGTAACTCTCTGAGAAGGATATTGCTGTCGTCTCTGCCGGGTGTGGCAGTCACATCGATAAAGATAGACGGCGTACTGCACGAATTCTCGACGGTACCGGGCGTTGTTGAAGATGTTACGGAGATCATCCTTAACGTTAAGAATCTTTCAATGAAGCTTTTCAGCGACGGTCCCAAAATAGTCTATATCGACGCTGATGGTGAAGGCCCGGTAACAGCCGGAGATATCAAAACGGACTCCGATGTTGAAATACTGAACCCGGATCTCCATATCTGCACGTTGAACGGTGAGAGCAGATTCTATATGGAATTGGTGCTCAACAAGAACAGAGGATACATACCGGCAGAAAAGAACAAGCAGGCAGGTCAGCCAATCGGTATAATACCTGTTGATTCTATATACACGCCTGTAAAGAAAGTGAACTATACGGTAGAAAACACCCGTGTAGGGCAGGTTACAGATTACGACAAGCTTACTCTCGAAGTATGGACAGACGGCAGTATCAAGCCTGATGAAGCCATCAGCCTCGGAGCAAAGATATTGAGCGAACACCTGAACTTGTTCATCGATCTTTCCGATCACGCGAAACATACGGAAATCATGGTTGAAAAGGAAGAGACCAAGAAAGAAAAAGTTCTTGAAATGACTATAGAAGAACTTGACCTGTCAGTCAGATCATACAACTGCCTGAAGAGAGCCGGTATCAATACCGTTGAGGATCTGACCAACAAGACTGAAGAAGACATGATGAAAGTGAGAAACCTGGGAAGAAAGTCACTCGAGGAAGTGCTCCAGAAGCTTCACGCTTTAGGATTGTCACTCGCTCCGAGCGAGGAATGAGAATTATTAGGAGGTAAAGTATAATGCCTACACAGAGGAAGTTAGGACGCGCTACCGATCAGAGGAAGGCAATGTTGAAGAACATGGTTACCACTTTGCTCAACAATGGCAAGATAGAGACTACCGAAGCCAGGGCAAAGGAAGTACAGGCAATTGCCGAGAAGCTGATCGCTATGGCTATAAAGGAAGATGGCAATATCACATCCAAGCAGATCAAAATCAGCGCTCCCAAGCTTGACAGCAAGGGAAAGAAGATGACAAAGTCAGCTACTTCCAAGAACGGCAAGAAGTACGAAGTGATCGACAGGGAAACCAAGACCGAAATGGTCGCAGTTGACAAGCCGACCAGACTCAACGCCAGAAGAAGGGCTATGAACTGGATATACAGAATCAAGGACGAAAAAGGCAATTACATCAATGTTGTTGACAAGCTCTTTGACGAGATCGGTCCGAAGTTCAAAGGCGTAAGCGGCGGCTACACCAGGATCTACAAGCTTGGCGCAAGGAGAGGCGATGCAGCTGAGGCTGTGCTCCTCGAACTCACGAAGTAAGATATATCGGATCAAAGGATAAAAATGTAGGGATTTGCCGTTATTCCGGCGATCCCTAATTTTGTTTATCAGGAATATGACTTCCTCCCCAGGAAGTAGTTGTGAAACTGTAGTGATAGATTACTGTCGAAGGTAAAAACAGTTTGAGGATGTGGGAAAATTGGCGGAGGATAAGAATATCATCGAAATAAAAGACGTCAGTTATGTGTACAGGTCGCAAGGTGAGGAGCTTCCTGATGTGCAGGCGCTCAAGGATGTCGACCTTTTCATAAAAGAGGGCGAGTTCCTGGCGATTCTCGGCAGGAACGGCTCGGGCAAATCCACGCTCGCGAAGTTGATGAACGCTTTATTGCTGCCTGCCAAAGGTACTGTTATCGTCAATGGTTTCGATACTATGAATGAGGAACTGCTCTGGGATATCCGAAGTTCTACGGGTATGGTGTTTCAGAATCCTGACAATCAGATAGTAGGAACAGTCGTCGAGGAGGATGTGGCATTCGGCCCTGAAAATCTCGGCGTTCCGCCCCAGGAAATCAGGCAGCGCGTTGATGAAGCGCTTGAGATCATCGGCCTTACCGAATTCAAAAAACATGCCCCACATCTTTTATCGGGCGGACAGAAGCAGCGCGTCGCTATTGCCGGCATTTTGGCTATGAAACCAAAGTGTATCGTGCTCGATGAAGCTACCGCAATGCTCGATCCCGTCGGCAGGCGGGAAGTCATGCGGATACTGCGCAAGCTCAATAAGGAAGAAAACATCACGATCGTCCATATCACACATCATATGGATGAGGCCGGCAAGGCAGACAGGATAATGGTTGTCGATTCTGGAAAGTGTGTGATGATCGGCACTCCGAAAGAGGTTTTCCGGGACGTTGAGAAAATCAAGAGCCTTGGGCTCGATGTGCCGCAGGTTACCGAGCTCATGTATGAGCTGAACAAACTGGGCTTTTGCTTCCCCCAGGACATACTGACGGTCGATGAGGCGCTTGAATTGTTGCAGCAAAGGCTGGCTGAATAATAAAGAATGTGAAGTAAAACAACTTCTGAGCATTCTTATACTGCAGGATTGATATATTTAGCTTTTTCATTTCTCCATTGATTTAACACTTTTTTCATTTTTCTTCTGCTATCAATAACGAAAAAAGGCTTATCGGGATATTTTTTGTGTAGATTCATTATAGTATGTTTACGTGTTTTAGAGAAACTCCATAACCCTTTACAAAGATGTAAAAATCCCTTATCCATTCTTCTTTCGGTGGTTTTTCCCAATTAGGACGCCAAAACTCAACATCAAGATGAACGGGTGGCAAACCTGTGATAAAAGACAATTCTTTAGATAAAAAACTTTTCCCGCTGCCATTATTACCAACAATAATAATTCGATTATATCCAAATATATTCAATACTATCACTTCCAAAGACAGAAATAGAGTACATTCGACTTTAGGTCACCATGTTTCCCTATGCACCCTCTCTGCATTATAGCGATCGACTGCACTGGTGGTTACGGTGGGATGGCCATCAGAGATATTCTTCAATAACTTTTCATCCTTTACGATCACAAAATGCCATGGATGCTTGTTATTGGCGGAAGGCTCCTGACGACCTGCTCTTATCACAAGCTCGAGCGTCTTGTCATCAACTGTTTCGCCAGTGAATTTGCGAATGCTTCTTCTTGTAAATATGGCTTCCTGGATATCCATTGTAACCATCCTTTCCGATTTAGCAGTATCTTTGCCTGATGACCATACTTTTCGGATCTGAAAAAACGCTGGCCTTATTTCTTCACGGACTTATACACCCGTATCCCGCCGCTCTTCACGATGTCCACGGCATTTCCGAACCTACCGCGCATGATCTCGCTCAGGGTTTCGCCGCCCTTGTTGTGGTAGGCGACCAGCCACAGAGCTCCATTAGGGTTCAAATGGTCGAAGGCTTCGTTGATAAGCTGTGTAAGCAGCTTTTTCCCCGCGGCAAGCGGCGGATTCGTCACTATATCATCAAAACTGATTCCGTCGAATGCTGAGTACAGATTACTTTTCACGGCTTTTAAGTCCAGGCGGTTTTTTGCTGCGTTTTTCAAGGCATATTCGACTGCCCTTTCATTTACATCTGAAAGCGTTATCGATTGCTGCCCGAACATTGCCTTGATAAATAACCCGACGGCGCCGTATCCGCAGCCAAGATCCAGCACTGTTGTGCCGGACGGTTTAAAGGCCTCGATCAGAAGCTGCGACGCCCGGTCAATCCGGTCTTCGAATGCAAAGACGCCGCTGACGGAAGTTAGTATCAGTTCTGTATTTTCTATTTTCTGTGTAAATTCCCGTTCTTTTATTGCAGAAGTCGGATGCTCCGAATAATAATGCTCGTTATCACTCATCGTATGTCCCTCTCATATTTATTGTCAGCAATAGCTTGCTTATATTATACAATATTGGATAGCAAATCTAAAATACATACAGCGTTAAATGAAAAAGTACTTGTATTCATGCAATTTTAGCGTATGGCTTGAAGTTAATCTATACACTGTTATAATTTATAGTGTTTTGATATAATAAAAATCACCAGTAATATTAAAGGATCCGGGAATTTAGATGCCGATAGTTTTAGAAAATCTTACACATATATATATGCCGGGGACGCCGTTCGAAAAGATAGCCCTGAATAACATCAGCCTTAAAATCGAAGATGGTGAATTCGTCGGCATAATTGGACATACAGGATCGGGCAAATCGACACTGATACAGCATTTCAACGGCCTTCTGAAGCCTACTTCGGGCCGCGTGCTTGTCAATGGGCAGGAGACCACGGGCAAGGGCCTCAAGGAATTGAGACGCCATGTGGGCATAGTATTCCAGTATCCGGAGCATCAACTGTTTGAAGAAACAGTTTATAAGGATATTGCTTTCGGGCTTCAGCAGGATAAAATCTCTGAAGAGGAGAAAAGGGAAAAGGTCCTGGAAGTGATATCTGCCGTGGGGCTAAAGGAAGAGGTCCTGGAGAAATCGCCGTTTGAACTGTCCGGAGGACAGAAACGCCGTGTCGCTATCGCAGGCGTGCTTGTAATGAAACCCGGCATACTTGTGCTTGACGAACCCACTGCAGGGCTTGATCCGAGAGGCAGGGACGAGATATTCGGTTTTATTTCGAAGATACATGAAACGATGGGAATAACAGTCATACTTGTTTCGCACAGTATGGAGGACATTGCAAAGCTCGTAAGCCGCGTTATCGTAATGAACAAAGGAGCAGTCGAGGTCGACGGATCCGTAGCCGAAGTTTTCGCGGATATTCCGAGGCTTGAAAGCATAGGTTTGTCAGCTCCTCAGATTGCATACCTGATGAAGAAAATGAAGCAGCTTCGGCCTGAAATCGATGAGAATGTATTTACAGTGGCTGCAGCGCGTAACGAATTGCTCAAGCACCTGAGAAAAGAGGTGCAAAAGCCATGCTGAACACAAGTATAACCATCGGTCAGTACATACCGGGAGATTCTGTGCTTCACCGTGCCGACCCCAGAACGAAGATCATCCTTTCGATCGTCTTTATGGCAATGACATTCCTTGTAAACAGTTTCTGGACATTTGCCGCATTGACGATTTTTACACTGGTTGTTGTGCTTATTTCGGGCGTTCCGATGAAATATACGCTCAGGGGCCTGAAACCGCTGCTGTTCATCATTATCTTCACGGCAGTCGTAAATATTTTTACGACGGGCGGTACTCCGATATCGCAGACGGTCCCTTTCAAATATATAACGTATGAGGGCATCGAACTTGCTCTGAAGTTGGCAGTACGCCTGGCGCTGATCATCATCAGCGGTTCTCTGCTGACCTTTACGACTACGCCCATACTGCTGACGGATGGCATTGAAAAACTGCTCAATCCCTTGAAAAAAATAGGTGTACCGGCGCATGAGCTTGCCATGATGATGTCGATTGCGCTGAGATTTATTCCAACGCTGCTTGAAGAGACGGATAAGATAATGAAAGCCCAGGCGGCCAGAGGCGCCGATTTTGATACAGGTAACCTGGTGCAGCGTGCCAAGAGCTTTATTCCGGTATTGGTGCCGCTGTTTGTAAGCGCTTTCAGGCGCGCGGACGAACTTGCCACCGCGATGGAGGCAAGGTGCTACAGGGGAGGGACGGGGCGCACACGCATGCGCCAGCTCAAGTTCACTGAAGCGGATCTCAAGGTTACGATGACGTCGGTGGTTTTCTTTGCGGGGCTTCTGCTGCTGGAGTATTTATAGGAAAGCTTGTTTTCAGGCTTATGGCCTGATCAGGACTTCATGATTTGTATAATGGTACCGGAATATTGTTTGTATTGTTTGCATTGAATAGTGAGTTAGGGAGGCTTGTAATGCTGAAGAATAGTGAAAAAATCGAAGAATTCCTTAAAAAGTACGGGATGAGCGCTTCAGACGTCGACCTTGGAAAAAACTGCAGCATTTTTCTAAAGGAAATGCAGAGCGGACTCCAAGGCTCCGGATCGCTGCTCATGATCCCCACATATATCGGACTCGAAAAGGAGATTCCGGTCAATGAACCTGTCATTGCAGTCGATGCAGGAGGAACGAACTTCAGGGTTGCCGTTATTCACTTCGATGAAAAAAGGAAGCCCGTGATAGAAGATTTCAAGCTATACCCGATGCCCGGTACAAAGGGTGAAATCTCGAAGGAAGAGTTTTTTGAAACGATGGCGGATTACATTCAGCCTGTGCTACACCGCAGCGATAAAATCAGCTTCTGCTTTTCTTATGCGGCTGAGATCATGCCCGACAGGGACGGCAGGATAATCAAATTCAGCAAGGAAGTAAGGATAAGGGATATCAACAACGAACTGATCGGCAAAAACCTTCTGGACGTTTTCAGAAAACGCGGCTTTGAGAAGGAAAAGGTGTTTATGGCGCTGAACGATACTGTTGCAACGCTGCTGGCCGGTAAGGCGGCTTCGCCCGACAGGTTATTCGACAGCTATATCGGATTCATCCTCGGGACCGGGACTAATATCTGCTATGCCGAAAAAGGCTCCAACATAGCCAAGGTACCCGAACTGAAGGATAAGAACGGGCTTATGCTGATCAATATAGAGACCGGCAGTTATAATAAAGAACCAAGAGGCAAACTGGATATCGATTTCGACAACACAACTGTAAATCCCGGAGAATGCACTTATGAAAAAACAATCTCCGGAGCATACCAGGGTGGGCTGACCCTGACAGTGATCCGCAAGGCGGCGGAGGATGGGCTGTTTTCACCCGAATTTACAACTGAGTTCAGGAATGTGAAGGAACTTGCCGCAAAGGAAATAGACGATTTTCTGTTCTATCCCTACGGTGATAACGTACTTGCAAGATGCTGCACAAAATCCGGCGGAGACGATGACAGAAGGACCATGTATTATCTCATAGACGCCATTTTTGAGAGGATCGCAAAATTCGTTGCATTCAGTCTGGCTGCAGTGATCGAGAAAACGGGCAGGGGAACCAACCCCTGCATGCCGGTATGTATAACGGCCGACGGCTCGACCTTTTATAAATCCAAGCTGTTCCGCAACAAGCTGGACTATTATGTAAAGACCAACATCAACGAAGACAAAAGCCTTTACTGTGAATTCGTCAAAGTGGACAACGGAACTCTCATAGGTACTGCGATTGCAGGGCTAATAAACTAAGTTATGAGAAATATCAGGCTGACACTTGAATATGACGGCACGGCCTACCACGGCTGGCAGAGCCAGACCAATGCGTCGACCGTGCAGGACACCGTAACGGCTGCCATCAACAGCCTCACCGGCGAAGCTTGCAGCCTTATCGGCTCAAGCAGGACCGATACGGGCGTACATGCCCTCGGTTATGTGTGCAATTTTCTTACCGGATCAGCAATCCCTGCCGATAAATTCTCATTCGCCCTCAATACTCTGCTTCCGGACGATATAGTAGTGAGGAGATCCGAGGAAGCTCCAGCCGATTTCCATTCGCGTTTCGACGCTTCGGGGAAAACCTACCGTTACCTGATCTTCAACTCGGTTTTCCCTTCAGCGCTTTTGCGACACAGAGCTTATCATATATATTATCCTCTTGATATCGACGCCATGAACAAGGCTGCGCAGTATCTGAACGGCACGCATGATTTTTTTGCATTCAGCGCGGCGGGCGGAAGCGCCAAAACGACAGTCAGGACCATTACAAAGGCCGGGATCCGGGAAGCCAGGCAGTCATTCGGACAGGATATTGTCACTGATCAATCGGCGCAGGAATCGGCAAAGGACGAACCCCGAACCGACCTGCAATCCGGCCGGCTGATCGAGTTCACCGTCACCGGAAACGGCTTCCTTTACAATATGGTCAGAATAATCGCGGGTACGCTGATCGAGGTTGGCTTCGGCAAATTGAAACCCGAAGACATTCCGGAAATCATCGAAAGCCTGGACAGGAGGAAAGCCGGCAGAACCGCACCGGCTCATGGCCTTTACCTTGTCGAAGTCTACTATGACGGTAAAGCAGAGATGTAAAAAAGTGAAATGGCGGACGATTATTAAAGAGATACGGGTATATTTAGCCAATAAACAAGAGATAATGAGAGATAAATTAAAATTTTCGTATTTTATACTTGACAGGTCTGCCAGACCTGTATTATTATATAAAAGTGCCAAAAAGACCGGCAGATTTTGCGCTGTGCTTATGGCCGGTTCTATATATAATGGATCATATATGTTATGAGAAGTTGAGGAGGAAAGGTAATCCATGAAGACCTTTATGGCAAAAGCCGAAGAAATTCAGAGAAAATGGTATGTAGTCGACGCCGACGGTAAGCCGCTGGGAAGGCTTGCAAGCGAGGTTGCCAGTATACTTAGGGGCAAGAACAAACCTATATTTACACCCCATGTAGATACAGGAGACCATGTAATAATCATCAATGCCGAAAAAGTTGTTCTCACCGGAAACAAGCTGGATAACAAGATATACAGGCATCATTCCGGTTGGCCGGGAGGAATGAAGGAGATAACCTACAGGCACCTGTTGGAAAAGTCACCTGAGAAAGTTATTGAACTTGCAGTTAAGAGAATGCTCCCCCATAACAGCCTGGGACGTCAGATGTTCACGAAACTCAAGGTTTACAAGGGCGCTGAACACGAGCATCAGGCACAGAAACCAGAATTTCTGGAAATTAATGTTTAATGAGGAGGGAGTAAAGAGATGGCAAAGATACAGTATTACGGAACAGGCAGAAGGAAAAAATCAGTTGCCAGGGTAAGACTTGTTCCCGGCGACGGTAAAATAATGATAAATGACAGAACTATCGAGGATTATTTCGGACTTGAAACACTGAAGGTCATCGTAAAACAGCCGTTAACGCTGACTGAGACCACATCGAAATTCGATGTGATATGCAAGGTAGTAGGCGGCGGCTTCACAGGCCAGGCAGGCGCTATCAGACACGGTATCGCAAGAGCGCTTCTCAAGGCGGATGAAGAATTCAGGACAGTTTTGAAGAAAGCAGGCTTCCTGACAAGAGACCCGAGAATGAAAGAAAGAAAGAAATACGGTCTCAAAAAGGCAAGAAGAGCGCCTCAGTTCTCGAAGAGATAATAATAGCAGTTTACAGCGGAATAGAGATCATTACATTTACAGGGAACGGTATATCACCGTTCCTTGTGTGTTTGTGCGGGGCTTGACCTATACTGTCCATTTTTTTGGGAGGTTGTCATGTTACTTGTAAAGAATGCGAGACTGCTGACGATGGCAGGCAAAGAATTTCAGAACGGATATGTAGCGGCGGACGAGGGGAAAATAACAGCATTGGGCAATGACGCAGCGGAATTGGAAAGGCTCGAGGCGGAGTGCAATGAGGTAATAGATGCGAAAGGGCATTATGTAGTGCCCGGTTTTGTGGACGCTCACTGTCATGTCGGCATGTGTGAAGATTCGGTAGGCTTCGAGGGCGATGACGGAAATGAAATGACAGATCCGGTCACTCCGCACCTCAGAGCCATTGACGCCATTTACCATGCGGACAGGGCCTTTCAGGAAGCGCTCGAGGCAGGCGTCACTACAGTTGTAACAGGTCCGGGCAGTGCGAATGTCATTGGCGGACAGTTTGCTGCATTGAAAACGTATGGCCGAAGAGTCGAGGATATGCTTATAAGAGAGCCTGTAGCGATGAAAGTTGCCTTTGGCGAAAACCCCAAAACTGTTTACCACGAGAAAAGACAGTCCCCGACGACCAGGATGGCAACGGCTGCGATCCTCAGAGAAAGCCTTATGAAGGCAAAGGAATACCGACAGATGCTCGACGATTATGAACGCGACAGCGAGAATTACGATAAACCGGATTTTGACATGAAGCTTGAGGCATTGCTGAAGGTGCTGAAGGGTGAAATACCTCTGAAGGCGCATGCGCACAGGGCGGACGATATATTGACTGCGATCCGCATTGCGAAGGAATTCGGCGTTCGTATCACTATAGAGCACTGCACCGAGGGACATCTGATAACGGATATACTTCGGGAGGAAAACGTAAATGTGATCACGGGGCCTTTCCTGACAGACAGGTCAAAGATCGAGCTCAGGAATCAGAGTATAAAGGCGCCAGGCATAATATCGAAGGCGGGGATCAAAACTGCCATAATGACGGACCATCCCTGCACGCCGGTACAGTACCTGCCGCTCTGTGCATCGGTTGCCGTAAAGGAAGGCATGGACGAGGAAGAGGCGCTGAAGGCGATCACGATAAATGCAGCTGAGATAACCGGCATAGCTGATCGCGTCGGAAGCCTTGAAACCGGGAAGGACGCCGATTTGGTCATTATGGATGGTCATCCGCTGGAGCTTAAGTCCAGGGTATTATACACTATTATCAATGGTCAGGTGGTCTACAGGATATGATGAAATTCCATACGAATTCTGCCGGTGAGACGGCAGAACTCGGGATGAAGCTGGGAAACATACTGCAAAAAGGCGATACCGTCTGTCTTTCGGGCGACCTGGGGACGGGGAAAACAGCTTTTACCGGCGGTATTGCAAGAGCGCTGGGGATAAACGAATATGTCACAAGCCCGACCTTTACCATTATAAATGAATATGAGGGGAGGCTTCCCCTTTTTCACTTTGACGTTTACAGGATCGGCGATGCGGGCGAAATGATCGAGACAGGCTTCGACGATTATATCGGAGGAGATGGGGTGGCAGTGATCGAATGGGCTGAGCTGATCGAAGAAATTTTGCCCGGGGACCGCATCGATGTCAGCATAGAGAAGGACAGCGCCTCGTTGACTGACAGCAGGCTAATTACTATTCAGTTCCGCGGAGAGAAGACTTCCGGATACGAAGGGAGGCTGGCGAATGAGAGCATTGGCGATTGACACATCCACTGCAACGGCCGGGATCGCGGTCGTGGATGAAACGGGATTACTGGCCGAGTTCCTGCTGAGGGATATGAAGACCCATTCACAGAAGCTCGTACCTATGCTTGACGAAATCCTGGACAGCCTTAAGCTTGCGCTTTCCGACATAGATGTTTATGCCGCCGTCACGGGGCCCGGATCGTTTACCGGTATAAGGATCGGAGTCACAACTGTCAAAGCATTGGCATACACCCTTAAAAAGCCCACCGCGGGCATACCGTCATTGGATGCCCTGGCAAATGCGGCTGCCGTATCGGAGGACAACCTTGTCTGCCCGATGCTGGATGCAAGGAACAACCAGGTGTACACGGCGCTGTACAGGTCTCGCGGCGGTGTACTCAACAACCTTTCCGGCTATATGGGGATACATATTTCGGAATTGGTCAAACAAATCGAGGATAATGCCGGAGATTCAAAGATACTGTTTACCGGAGACGGTGTAATGCTTCACAGAGATTTTCTCAGGATAGAACTCGGTGAGCGCTGCATGTTCATGCCTGATTTTGCGCTTCAGCAGATAGCGGCGTCTGCTGCACAGATAGCTTTGACGAAGGCTTTAAGAAAAGATACCTCGGACTGTATGGAACTGATGCCTTTCTACCTCAGGCCATCGCAGGCGGAAAGGGAGTTTGCCAAAAAGGAAAGCAACGGAGGCCGCTCGCCCGAGAAATGAACGATTTGAAGATTGTAAAAGCATGCCAGGATAATATAGAAGATATAGTTGTAATAGAAAATCTCAGTTTCAAAATTCCATGGACTAAAAAATCCATTACCGACGAAATTCTGAGAAACAATACCGCATGCTATTTCTGCGCCGTTACGGGCGGACGGACCGTGGGCTATGCCGGTATGTGGCAGGTATTGGACGAGGGGCATATAACAAATATCGCAGTTCACCCGGAATTCAGGAAAAGCGGTGTGGGCAGCATGCTCATGGAGGCTCTTCTCAGGGAAGCGGAGGAGCGAGGCATAACGGCGCTGACGCTGGAGGTCAGGAAGAGCAACTACAGCGCGCAGTCCCTGTACAGGAAGTATGGCTTTGAAGACGGCGGGACGAGGAAGGCATATTATGCCGACAACCGCGAGGACGCAATTATAATGTGGATGCGGTTTAATTGAGGTGATCGGCGGCAGATGCGGACCGTAGGATCATTCGGATCTCAGCTCAAGCAGATCCCCTATTGCCGTCCCGGTCGACGATACGGTCCCGGCGGGCAACTCCAGCACACTTTCGGCATTTCTTACTATTTTGGAAACTCTCCAGGGCTTGATGCCCTCTTTGATATAGACTACGGTTCCGTTGGCGCTCATAAAAACGGCATCTATTGCAAACCTCATAAAAAACATATGGATCGAGTTGCATGGTGTGATAAGAAGACCGTGCCCCACGGGAAGCTCCTTTTTGAACTGCAGGCCCATGAATCTTGCGAAAAAAGTGCGGGCATGGGCACAGTTGTTTGCGAGTACCATACTGCGGGTAACATTCATCATAACCATTGCGGTACCTCCGTTTGCTGGCATCCCGAATTGCTTTGGCGTCTCCTACATTATACTACAAAAATATTGAAATGACATAAGACACGGAGCCCACTTTATCGTATAATCTATATAGGCAAGGTGGTGAGAACCTTTTGGAGCTGACCGACAATGAACTTATACAGAAGTGTCTGGCAGGGCAGCAGCAGTATTTTGAAGAGCTTGTGACACGATATAAAAAGTTGATATTCAGCGTTGTATATAATATGATAAATGACAAAGAAGAGGTCAGCGACATCTCTCAGGAGGTTTTCATCAGGATATACAAGGCGCTTGACAGATACAATCCGGAATACAAATTCTCTACATGGGCCGTACGGATAACGACGAACCTCTGTCTCGATATACATCGCAAGAAAAAGGTGGATTCGACGCCTATTGAAGAGATAGAAGACTTTTCGGACGGCATAGATACACCGGAGACAAGCTACATTCAAAAGGAGCGCTCGGAAAGGATACGAAAGGCAATACAGTCATTGCCTGAAAAATATAGAACACCGATCATATTGTTTCACCAGAACGGTTTGTCCTACGAAGAAATGACAAAGGTACTTGGCGAACCGATGACGATAATAAAGAACAGGCTTTACCGGGCCAGATTGATGTTAAGAGAGGCACTTATGCCTGATAGAAAGGAGGAGGCACTATGAACTGTGAAGCGGCAAAAGAATATATAATGAAGTACTTTGACGGCGACCAGAACGGACCTGAAGAGCTGCAGTTCAGACAGCATTTGAAGACCTGCGCAAGCTGCAGTGAAGAATTCAATTGTATGGAAGCCATCTTCAGAACCCTTGAAACAAAGGAAGAGATCGAACCTCCGGAAAACTTTGAGGCTCTGGTCATGGATAAAGTAAATGTGATCGAAAAGGAACGCAAGGAGAAGAGCGAGAATAGGATCGTCTGGCTCTACAATGGCGCAACACTGCTTTCTATAGTACTGCTGCTCGTGTTTGTGGCGGATCTGAAGCAGGTCAGCGTATTCAGCGCGTTCCAGAAGATCGGGGAATATTTCAATTCATTCTCAAGCGCTGCGGCTGCAGTCGCAGGAGTGGTGCAGGATCTGTTTGAACTGCTTGGCAATGCGCTGCTGGCGGTGATCGATGTAGCATTCTCGATTGTCAGGTCGTTCTACCCGGTTTTCATGGCGCTTGCAGTGATGATTTTTGCGATACAGAGATTGCTTCACTATGTCGGCACGCATGCCGGGAGGGAAACCGAATGAAAAAACTGACGGCTCTGTTGATCGTGGCTGTAATACTTGTGATTTCCGTTATTCCCGCGGCGGCTGAAGGAATATTCGTAGCATCCGGGAACGGAGACAGGATAAGGATACTTGAAGATGTCAGAGTTACTCAGCCTGTCAATGGGAATGTGGTGGCTGTACTCGGTGACGTTACCGTGGACAGCGAGGTCAACGGGCATGTTATTGCGGTCTTTGGTGACGTCAAGGTCAATGCACAGGTAAATGGCCAGGTTGTGACGATATTCGGACAAACGGACCTCGGGGAAAATGCCAAAGTCATGGGCGATGTAATAACAATGGGCTCGCTGAAGGAAGCTCCCGGAGCCCAGGTGCTCGGGCAGCAGGTCAGGATCCTCGGGGAATCGATGAACCTTGATATAGGCGCCATATTATACCTTCAGCTTGTTGTAATGCTACTGTTCACAGTAGTTGTATTGATCGCAGGTCTGCTGATTTTACTCATTGCCAGATCGTCCTATACCGCCATGGCAAAGAGCATTGAAAAGAACCTGGGCAGGAAAATGCTCCTCGGCGTTCTGACATTCATGGGTGCAAGCGCCCTGCTTCTGCTGCTGCTCGTCACCCTGATAGCTCCGCTGCTGTATATCATAGTTCTTATCCTTGCCATGATACCTGCGAGCATGTTTGCCGGAAGGTATATACTGAAGACCTTCAGCCCGAAAAACAGCATATATGTGGAGTTTATAACAGGGCTCATTTCGATCACGCTGCTAAAGCTAATGATAGTTCTGCTTGTTCCGCAGGACCGCATCTTCATAGGCTTCGGACTGATAGGATTGGTCGATCTGGCCATATACTCGCTGGGCCTCGGTATCCATATGGAGCAGCATTACCTGAAGGAAAATACTGAGAATCCGAGATGACTGATTGTATCAGGATTCGTACGGGAGAGCACGGAGAAAACGCTGTTTGATAAATTGCTAGTCAATTCAAAATCTATCTGTTATAATATGAAACGGGACATTCCGCTTTGAGAAAATATTAACAAAGCGTGGATAGTCCTGTTTCGAGTATTCATCTGCAAATCTGCAACTGAAGATGAGAGTAATAACGGAGGGAAACATGATCGTAAAGGAAATCGTAATACAGAATCCAACAGGTCTTCAATCCAAATCAGCTGCGATTTTCATACAGAAGGCCTCGAATTATAAATCCAGTATATGGATCGTAAAGGACGAAAGAAAGGCAAACGGGAAAAGCCTGCTCGGAGTGTTGTCACTCGGGATCGGAAAGGGAGCCTTGGTGACACTTACGACCGAAGGACCGGACGAAACGGATGCAGCCGGAGAACTGGAGAAATATCTGCTTTCGGATACAAGTGAAATGGATTAAGGTATGTTCGATATACAGGAAGAACTAAAAAAACTGCCCGATAAACCGGGCGTTTATCTTATGAAGGACGAAAACGGCACCATTATCTACGTTGGTAAGGCAGTAGTGCTGAAAAACAGGGTCAGGCAATATTTTCAGTCTTCAGCGGCGCACACTCCTAAGGTGACCGCCATGGTGGCAAGGATAGCCGAATTCGAATATATAGTCACCGATACGGAGCTGGAAGCGCTCATTCTCGAATGCAATCTCATAAAGGATCTCAAACCAAAATTCAATATCCTGCTTAGGGACGACAAGACTTATCCATATATCAAGATCACGATGAACGAGGACTATCCCCGTGTCATTATGACCAGGCGTGTAGAGAAGGATGGGGCCAGATACTTTGGACCCTATTCGAGCGTTTTTTCCGTACGCGAAACTATCAGACTGATAAAGAGGATATTCCCATTAAAGTCCTGCAAAAAGGTGCTTCCCAGGGATATAGGAAAGGGAAGGCCATGTTTGAACTATCATATAAAACAGTGCCTCGGGCCGTGCTCTGGAAATGTAGACAAGGAAGAGTACCGCTCAGTCATGCGCGATATATGTACATTCCTGGACGGCAGGCAGGATGCGATAATGGATAAGCTCGAGCAGCAGATGCAGGAGGCGGCGGACAAGCTCGATTTCGAGAAGGCCGCATCGCTAAGGGACAAGCTTTCGAGCCTCAAACACATAGCACAGGAACAGAAGGTGCTATCGCTATCCGGCACGGATCAGGACGTGATAGGCTTTGCCGCAAGCAAGACGGATACCTGCGTACAGATATTTTTCATACGCAGCGGAAAGCTGCTGGGCAGGCAGCATTTCATAATGGAAGGCACGGGAGAAGTAGAGCTGCGTGAACTGGCTTCGTCATTCCTGAAGCAATTCTACGGCGATGCGGCGGTAATACCGCCCGAGATCATTGTGGCAACTGAATTCGACGATATTGGCGTCATCGAGGAATGGCTCGGCTCCAAACGAGGCGGAAGAGTCCGCGTCAGGATACCTCAGCGCGGTGAAAAGCTGCACATGGTGGAAATGGTATCACAGAACGCCAGGATCGAACTCGAGCATTTCAACGAAAGGCTGGCGGGCGGCAGCCAGGTACAGGAAGGCCTGGAGGGAATGGCCGGCTTGCTCGGGCTTGAGAAGGCGCCTCGAAGGCTTGAGGCTTATGATATATCCAATACGGGATCGTCCGAGATCGTAGCTTCCATGGTTGTGTTCGAAAACGGGCAGCCCGCGAAGAAGGAATACAGACGCTTCAAAATACGTTCGACAGATACTCAGAACGATTATGCAAGCATGCAGGAGGTACTGTACAGAAGGTTCAGGCATGCTGAAGCCGGAGACCATAAGTTCAGCAAGCTTCCGGATCTGCTGATGCTGGACGGGGGCCTCGGGCATGTGAACGCGGTCGGGGAGGTACTTGGCGAACTTGGAGTCACCATACCGGTCTGCGGCATGGTGAAGGATGACAAGCACAGGACAAGAGGCCTTGTGCTGACGGACAGGGAGATAGACCTTAGCCGGAACCTGACAGTGCTGCGCTTTGTTACCTCTGTGCAGGATGAAGCGCACAGATTTGCGCTGGAATATAACAAAACGCTGAGGACCAAGCGCTATTCGAAGTCCATTCTGGACGAGGTGGAAGGAATTGGCCCAAAACGCAGGAAGGCGCTGCTCAAACACTTCGGCTCGCTTGGCAGGCTGAAACAGGCAGGCATCGATGACCTGCAGGCGGTCGAGGGCATAAGCCGGGCCCAAGCGGAGAAGCTGTACGAGTTCTTCAAGTCGTAGAAGCGGGACACTGGACAGGAACCTTATTACAAAAACCGGACAGAGGGACGGATATTATCCGGTGTTGGCTTTACGACAACGTGATAAATATAGAAAGGAAATACTGACGCTGATGGCGATCTACGCGATATCTGACCTGCATCTGGCCCTGAGTGTCGACAAGCCCATGGATGTTTTTGGCGGGCGATGGGCAGATTACATGGATAGGCTGAAAGAAAACTGGAATGCTGTTGTAGGCAGCGATGATACCGTAATCGTACCCGGGGATATATCCTGGGCAACCTACCTTGACCAGGCTTGCGCTGATTTCGGCTTTATTGACGGGCTGCCTGGACGGAAGGTCATTTCAAAGGGGAATCATGACTATTGGTGGACTACCAAAAGCAAACTTGACAAATTCCTGTATGAGAACGGGTTCACGTCCATAGCCTTCATGCACAATAACAGTTATGAAGCGGAAGGCGCGGTCATCTGTGGGACAAGAGGCTGGAACATGCCGGGCGAAGACGATTTCAGCGCTGAGGACGCAAGAATATACCAACGGGAACTCATGAGGCTGGAGCTTTCGCTGAAGAGCGCCATCGTACCGGATGGAGGCTGTATAATCACAGCGCTGCATTTCCCGCCGTTTAATTCAAAAGGTGTTTTTTCAGGTTTTTTGGATATAATGCAAAGGTATGAAGTGAAAACCTGCATTTACGGGCATCTGCACGGAGAAGCCGGCAAAAAGGCTATTGAAGGATTCTACGAAGGTGTGGAATTCAGGTTCGTATCTTCGGATCACCTGTGCTTCACACCGGTCAGGCTGTTTTGACCTTTGTTTTGCAATGAGCGGGCTGGGAGGGATTTGCAGCTTTTGGGTAATATTCGCCCAAAATAAGCATATATATTGGCTTTACAAAAACTAATGTGTTATAATGTATAGATAATTGTGGGGGGCGTATGGCCCCCTTGTTCTGCACAGCAGAATACATAGAAAAAACGGATATATAAGGAGAATAAAATCAGATGCAGGTGAAAGTTGAAAATGCAGGCAAAAACATCGTACAACTCGAAATAGAAGTTGATGCGGAAAAATTTGAGCAGGGTCTTCAGAAATCCTTCGCCAAGAACTCGAAAAAATTCAACATACCCGGTTTCAGAAGGGGCAAAGCTCCTAGATACATGGTAGAGAAGTTCTACGGCGAACAGGCATTATACGAGGACGCCATAAATGAGATATGCCCCGAGGCGTATGACCAGGCAGTCGAGGAAAACGATATCCATCCTGTAGACAGGCCTGAAATAGATATTAAGCAGATCGGACGCGGCCAGACCTTTATATTTACGGCTAAGGTTACAGTCAAGCCTGAAGTGGAGCTTGGCGAATACAAGGGTGTAGAAGTCCAGAAGGCCAGCGCTGTCGTGACCGACGAAGATGTTGATAAAGAGCTGGAGAAGGTCCAGGACAAAAACTCAAGGCTAATCTCTGTCGAAGACAGGCCTGTAGCCAGCGGTGATACCGCAGTAATAGATTTTGAGGGCTTTATAGACGGAGTACCCTTCGAAGGCGGAAAAGGGACGGATTACAGCCTCGTCATCGGTTCGGGAACATTCATCCCGGGTTTCGAGGATCAGCTGGTCGGTTTAGCCGCAGGTGAAGAAAAGGATGTCAACGTATCCTTCCCCGAAGAGTACGGCACCCAGGAATTAGCCGGAAAACCCGCCGTTTTCAAGGTAAAGGTCAATGAGATCAAGCTCAAGGAGTTGCCTGCATTGGATGACGAGTTTGCCAAGGATGTCAGCGAATTCGAAACAATGGAGGAATACAAGGCCGATCTAAGGAAGCAGCTTGTTGAAAGAGCGGAACACAATGCGCACCACGAGGACGAGGACAATGTCGTAGAGAAAGTGGTTTCCAATGCGACCGTTGAGATCCCGCCTGTAATGGTGGAGAAGCACGTAGACGATCTGACTTATGATTTTGGGATGAGACTGCGCTACCAGGGGCTTGAACTTGAAAAATATCTTGAAGTCATGGGTATGGACATGAATACTTTCAGGGAACAATTCAAGACAAGGGCCGAACAGGAAGTAAAGACACAGTTGGTAATCGAGAAGGTAGGCGTTGTCGAAGGGATTGTTCCTGCGGATGAAGACGTCGAAGAGGAAATAAAGAGGATTTCGGAAAATTACAAGCAGTCGGTGGAGGATTTTAAGCAACATTTGAAACCGGATGATATAGAATATATCAGAAGCACTTTAGTTGCCAGAAAGACTGTGGATTTCCTGCTCGAAAATGCGAAACTGAATCAATAACGGTTTATATTATATTTTTTGTGGGAAACAATAAAGAGGCTTAAACAAAGTACGTGTTTTTGTCGTAATATAATAAGGCAAATATCTCACGCCTTATTGAAACGCAGCAGAGGCTGGTCGATGACTGTGTCATCTGCTCGCCCATGCATCCGGGGTAAGGAAATTTTTCTACAACCGAAAAATTTCCAACTAACCGATGCGTTATAATATGACTATTGATCGGGAGGAATATTATGAGCTTGGTACCAATAGTAGTTGAGCAGTCAAACAGAGGAGAAAGGTCTTATGATATATTCTCCATGCTGCTCAAGGAAAGGATAATCATGCTGAGCGACGAGGTCAACGACGTAACTGCCAGCCTCGTAGTGGCACAGATGCTTTATCTTGATTCAGTAGATCCTGACAAGGATATACAGCTTTATATAAACAGCCCCGGAGGTTCTGTGACCGCAGGATTTGCAATATATGACACGATGCAGCATGTAAAGGCGGACGTTCAGACGATCTGCGTGGGTATGGCGGCAAGCATGGGAGCATTCCTGTTGGCAGCCGGGACGAAGGGTAAAAGGTTTGCGCTGCCCAACAGCGAGATAATGATCCACCAGCCGCTCGGCGGCGCACAGGGCCAGGCTACGGATATCAAGATCCGGACCGAATGGTTGCTGAAGATCAAGGGCAGACTGAACAATATCCTGAGTGAAAGAACCGGTCAGCCGCTTGACAAAATCGAGAAAGATACGGAAAGAGATTTCTTTATGTCTGCCGAAGAGGCAAAGGCTTACGGCCTTGTTGATGAAGTCATGACCAGAAAGAAATAATGGGGTGGAGCGATGTCCAGATATGATGAGAAGAAGCAGCTGAAATGCTCCTTCTGCGGTAAGACCCAGGAACAGGTGAAGAGACTGGTCGCAGGCCCTGGCGTATATATTTGTGATGAGTGCATAGAGCTTTGTTCTGAAATAATCGAAGAAGAATTCGAAGAAAACAAGGGCGAAGCCGAACTCAACGAAATACCCAAGCCTAAGGATATAAAAGCGATACTTGATCAGTATGTCATCGGCCAGGAAGCCGCAAAGAAGTCGCTTGCCGTAGCGGTGTACAACCATTACAAAAGGATCAACACCGATATCCGGTCGAGCGATGTAGAAATTCAAAAGAGCAATATAGTAATGCTCGGGCCCACCGGCTCCGGCAAAACGCTGCTGGCTCAGACCCTTGCGAGGCTGCTCAATGTCCCGTTCGCAATCGCGGACGCAACATCATTGACGGAAGCAGGCTATGTGGGTGAGGATGTAGAGAACATACTGCTCAAGCTCATACAGGCGGCGGATTACGATATAGAAAAAGCCGAAAAAGGCATTATATATATCGATGAGATAGACAAAATCGCAAGGAAATCCGAAAACCCGTCGATCACTCGTGATGTCAGCGGCGAAGGCGTGCAGCAGGCTCTGCTGAAAATACTTGAAGGCACGACTGCCTCCGTTCCGCCGCAGGGCGGCAGGAAGCACCCGCACCAGGAGTTCATACAGATCGACACCACCAATATCCTTTTCATATGCGGCGGCGCTTTCGACGGTATCGAGAAGATAATTGAAAGCCGCATCGGCACCAGGGCCATCGGTTTTGGCGCAAAGGTGGAAAGCAAAAAGGAAAAGGACATCGGAGAAATATTATCGCGCATACTTCCACAGGACCTGCTGAAATATGGGCTGATCCCGGAGTTTGTAGGCAGGCTGCCGGTCATAGTGACACTTGGTTCGCTTGACAGGGAGGCGCTGATAAAGATACTGACAGAACCCAAGAACGCGCTGGTGAAACAGTACCAGAAGCTGTTCGAGATGGACGACGCTCTGCTCGAATTCGATCAGGACGCACTCGGCGCCATCGCGGACAAGGCGCTGGCGCGCAATACCGGAGCCAGGGGCTTAAGGGCGATCATTGAAGAGATAATGCTCGATGTGATGTACGATATCCCGTCGGCGACGAATGTCGAGAAGTGCATCGTTACTAAAGACACCGTCGAAACCAAGGCGGCGCCGGGCCTCGTGATCAATGAAAACAGAAAGCCGTTGAAAAAGGCGGCAGGCAAGAAATCAAGGGTCAAGAAGGAAACGGCATCCTGATACAGGACGTTTCCCGAAGCATATAGTAAAGACAGGGCATTCCCGAATTATAAAGGCAAAGGGGATGCCCTTTTTGTCATTGAATATAGCGCAGTCATGTTCAAAAATCACAGTCGTTCGATGTGGCTGTGATTTTTGCTATATTGGTATTTCGCTCCTCCTGCGGATAATTTTATTGTGCTAGTCAATACTAAATGCGATATGGTTTGCAATGCTTAGTACAGATGCACACAAGGAGGAGATGGAATGCTGACCAATACCTTTCTGATTATTCAATTTTTCTTTTCCGTAATAATAGGAATATACTTTCTCAATCTGCTCAAATCGCAGCAGGGAAATAAAAGCGCCATTGAAAAGGAATCCAGAAAGGAACTGGAGAAGCTCCGCAAGATGAAGGAAATCAAGCTTACCGAGCCTTTGTCAGAAAAGACCAGGCCTTCCTGCCTCACGCATATCATAGGCCAGGAGCAGGGACTAAAGGCCCTGAGAGCTGCGCTTTGCGGACCAAATCCTCAGCATGTTATAATTTACGGACCTCCCGGCATAGGCAAAACTGCGGCTGCGAGGGTCATCCTTGAAGAGGCCAAGCAAATGCTGATCTCACCTTTCAAAAGGGAGTCAAAATTCGTAGAAGTCGACGCAACCATACTGCGTTTCGATGAACGCGGCATAGCGGATCCGTTGATAGGCTCGGTGCACGATCCGATCTACCAGGGGGCCGGCGCATACGGTGTGGCAGGGATCCCACAGCCCAAGCCCGGAGCTGTTACCAAAGCCCATGGCGGTATACTTTTCATAGATGAAATTGGCGAACTCCATCCCATCCAGATGAATAAGCTCCTGAAGGTGCTCGAAGACCGCAAGGTCTTCCTGGAGAGCGCGTACTACAGCTCCGAGGATCAAAACATCCCGGCGCATATACATGAGATTTTTCAAAAAGGCCTGCCTGCCGACTTCAGACTCGTCGGCGCTACAACAAGGACGGCCGATGAGCTTCCGCCTGCACTGCGTTCGAGATGCGTCGAGATTTATTTCAGGCCGCTGCTTGCGGACGAAGTCAGCATAATTGCCCGCAATGCGGCATTCAAGGGTGGCTTTCGCATGGAGGAAGGGCTCGAGGAGCTTATCGCGAAATATGCGCAGAACGGCAGGGATGCGGTCAATATAGTTCAGGTTGCCGGAGGCGTAGTGCAAGTAGAAGGCAGAAACACCATAACGCGCAAGGATGTGGAATGGGTGGTGGAATTCGGCCATTACAGCCCAAGGCTCGACAAGAAGATATGTGCCCGCGAGAACCAGGTGGGGTGTATGAACGGCCTTGCAGTATTCGGAAATGCTACAGGTATCGTGATAGATATCGAAGCCTCTGCGATAAAGGCTCCATCGGGCAAAGGCAATATAATGGTCACAGGAATAGTCGAGGAGGAGGAAATGGACGGCAGGGGCCACAAATTGAAGAGAACCAGCTCGGCGAAGGCTTCCGTGGAAAATGTGCTGACCGTATTGAAGAGATTCCTCGATGTAGATCCGAAGGAATACGACATACATTTGAACTTTCCCGGCGGCATACCGATCGATGGACCGTCCGCGGGAATTGCGATCGCAATGGCCATTTATTCGGCCATATTGAATATACCCGTAAGCAATGAAATTGCCATGACCGGCGAGCTTTCCATCCGGGGAAAGGTCAAGCCAGTCGGCGGTGTGGCTGCCAAGGTGGAGGCCGCCAAGCTGGCCGGGATCAACAAGGTACTCGTGCCGAGGGAAAATTGGCAGGAGACGTTCGGCGACATGGGTATCGATGTGATACCGGTGGATGACATAATGCAGGTACTTGAGCAGACATTCGATCACGACCTCCTCAAACACGAAGACGATATGCCCGTGCAAAAACCGGTCGTACCTGTTCTGGCGGCTTCGCCCGCTATTGAAAAGAGCTTCTGAGCAGCCTGGAAGCAGCCGGCACGCAGCTGGTATGCAACCAGGATATAGTGGGTATGCAGCCGTGAATGACAGCTAATACTCAGTCATATCTTTATGATGTCAGCAAATATACTACAGTATGGATCCCCGCAGTGGGAATCGCCAATCCATTACTGTAGTTTTTCATTATAATGTGTTATTATATTGAATGAATTAGAAAGGCACGTAACATAACCTGACCGACAGGAAGGTCGATATCTATGAGAAAAAAGGCTCCGGCAGCAACAGGCTTGGTGCTGGCCGGTATGATCATACTTTATTTGTTATCGCCGGGGTCGTTTAAGCTGCCCGGTTCGGATACAGCCCCGGCAATTACCGATAAGCCGGCTATGTCAGCAGAGGCAGCGGACAAAACAACTGCAGGTGAAGCAGCAGACAAAACAGCGGCGACTAAGGAAACAGACAAAACAATGGCAGCCGAGGCAGCGGACAAAACAACCGCAGGTGAAGCAGAGACTCAGCCAGAGCTTCTGGACAGCCCAATCAGGACTACGGACATAGAAGGCATCGTTCCCGGTGGAACGATATCCGCCCATGTAAAACGGGTAGTTGACGGCGATACGCTTGTGGCGGTATATAAAAACAAGGATTACCGGGTAAGACTGCTTTGCATAGATACGCCTGAATCCGTCAAGACTGGTGTTAAAGTACAGGTGTACGGCAAGGAAGCTTCCGAAAAGCTCAAGAAGCTGGTCCTGGACAAGGATGTAAAGCTGGTGTTTGAAAAGGATACGGATGATCGTTACGACAGGCTCCTCGCATATCTAATACTCGAAGACGGCTCCTGCGTCAATTCGATCCTTGTTGCGGAGGGCTATGCCAGGGTCGAATTCGTCAAGCCCAATACCGTCAACAAGGAATATTTTATGGACCTGATGGAAAAGGCGATCAGCCAGGGCAGGGGACTGTGGTCGCTGCCCGAAGATGAGCGGCCGTTCGTTAAGGATAAGGACGGCAACTATTATCCCAGATACTATGATGAGGAAAAGGCCGCATGATATGCCGTACATAACAAAAATGTAAGGATATCACCCGTCCTTGTAATACTTTTCAATGGCAATTGGTGACAGAATGTTATAGACTTATTTTATGTAATCGAAGCTTATGCTGCTGATTTAGATAATATGGAGGGCTACAGATGAGTATATTACAGGCAATAATTTATGGTATCATCCAGGGACTGGGCGAATTCCTGCCCATATCAAGTACGGCTCACATTATACTGTTGCCGTGGTTTTTCGGGTGGTCGGATCCCGGCCTCGATTTTGATATTGCATTGCATATGGGAACTTTGATCGCCGTAGTGATTTTTTTCTGGAAGGATTGGATCAGGCTGATCAAGGCGGGATTTACAGATGTAAAATCAAGCGATGGCAAGCTTTTCTGGTATATCATGCTGGCATGCATCCCGGGCGGGGTATTCGGCATATTGTTCGAGGACCAGATTTCCACTACCTTCAGGGATCCGCTGCTTATTGGCGTCATGCTTATAATCATGGGCATCCTGCTGTATGTCGCGGATAAATTCTTCGAAGCAAAAGTTGAGCTGAAAGAGATAGGACTCAAAAGGAGCCTTCTCATAGGCGTATCACAGGCGCTTGCCATGTTCCCCGGAGTTTCGCGTTCAGGGATCACGATGGCTGCAGGACGTGCAACGGGTGTAAAAAGGGAAGACGCCGCAAGGTTTACGTTCCTTCTGTCCACGCCGTTCATATTCCTTAGCGGCGTATACAAGGCAAAGGATCTGGTCAGTGTATCCGTGGATACTGTCCCTTTCGTCGCAGCGATAATTACATCCGCTATTGTCGGAGCGCTCAGCATCAAATTCCTCCTTGGCTACCTTAAACGCAGGGGCTTCGGCATATTCACAGTATACAGACTGATTCTGGGAGCGGTGGTCATTGCTTTCGCACTAATCCGATAGTCCAATAACACACTAGGACCATGGACCTATTTATAGGACTAAATGCCCCTCAGAAATAGGGAATTCAGGACTATATAACATAAATTTACATTTTGTTATAATGTATACGAACATTAGCGTTTCTCCTATTTTTAGGGACATGGGATAAAACCCATGTTTTTTTTTATGCTATATTCCATTGATCGATGTGATCCGTCCTGCGTAATTCCCCGCCTTGATAAATATCGTATTTTAGGCTATCATACTGAGTAGAAACAGGACAAGGAGATGTTGATTTGAGCAATTCCGATGTTTTTATACTTGCCATTGAATCGAGCTGTGACGAAACGTCCGCTTCCGTAGTTGTCAATGGCAGAAAAATATTATCGAATGTCATATCTTCGCAGATAGACCTGCATAAAAAATATGGAGGCGTTGTGCCGGAAATCGCATCGCGCAAGCATGTCGAACTCATAATGCCGGTCATCGACCAGGCCTTGACGGAGGCGGAAGTCAAGCTCGCGGACGTCGATGCGATCGGAGTCACCTATGGACCCGGGCTTGTCGGAGCGCTCCTCGTTGGACTGTCGGCGGCCAAAGGGCTGGCGTTTGCGACGGGAAAACCGCTTATCGGCGTTCATCATATAGAAGGACATATTTCTGCAAATTACCTTGAAAACGAAGCGCTGGAGCCGCCTTTCATCTGTATGGTCGCTTCCGGCGGACACAGCCATATAGTACGTGTAGTGGATTACGACAGGTATGAGATACTTGGCCAGACACGCGACGATGCGGCGGGCGAAGCATTCGACAAAATTGCACGGGCTTTGGGCCTGAGTTATCCCGGTGGGCCGATCATCGACAGCGAGGCGGAAAAAGGCAATAATAAAGCTGTCGATTTCCCGCGTGTCTATTTCAGCGACGGCAGCCTCGATTTCAGCTTCAGCGGCCTCAAGACAGCAGTGCTGAACTATCTGAACAGCTCTGCCCAGAAATGTGAAGCGGTCAATATACCCGATGTTTGCGCCAGCTTTCAGCAGGCCGTTGTTGATGTACTTGTCAATAATACTATGAAAGCGGCGCTGAATTATGGAGTAAAACGCGTTGCTTTGGCTGGCGGCGTGGCGTCAAACTCACAGCTGCGCAGAGATATGAAGGCTGCCGTCGAACAAGCGGGAATGGAGATGTTTTACCCGAGGCCTGTGTTATGTACCGATAATGCCGCAATGATCGCGGCCGCGGCATATTACGAATATAAGCGAGGACATGTATCCGGTCTGGATCTCAATGCGATCCCCGGCCTGAAGCTCGGATGCAGAAGCTGTGGATAACTTTTATTTTTCCACAATTATTGCGACCCATATAAACCTTTAAATAGCGGAAACCATTTATGGGAAAAAACGACAAATGTAAAATTATGTCGGAAACTGTAAAAAGCTTTTCAAAAGACAGATGTACTTTAGAAAGTACATAAATAGCGGCGTTTCGCAAGATAGACACTTTTTAGAAAAGTCAAGATAATTTAAAAATATTGTAGAAACAGCAACTGTGAATTATGTGGAAACAGCTCGGAAATCGCGTAAAATGTAGCATTTTCTTGTGTGGATAACAGTGTGGATAGTGTGGATTACAGGTGTCGGAAATTGAATTTTCATAGAGACGTGCGATTTAAAAAACTACTTATTATTGGAATAATTAATATAATTCTCCATGACTTTTTTGACATAACCTTGAGTTTCAGCATAGGGAGGAACACCATTGTACTTGGTAACAGCGCCGGGACCGGCATTATAGGCCGCCAGGGCCAGTTCCAGATTGCCGTCGAATGCAACTAGCTGATCCTTCAGATATCTTGTGCCGCCGTCAATATTCTCACTTACATCCCATGGATTATCGACTCCAAGCGAATCCGCCGTTCCGGGCATAAGCTGCATCAGGCCCTGGGCGCCGGCATTCGAGATTGCGTACGGATTGAAATTCGACTCCTGCTTTATGACAGCGCGTATCAGATTGGCATCCACATGATATTTCTGCGAGCTTTCGGTAATACTGCTTTCGATCTGATCATTCAGCTTAAGCTTGTCCTGGATCGTGCTTGTTTTGTTGGCCGAAAGCGAAAGCAGCGCTTTTTGGAGAGCGCTTGTCAGAGTATTCGTGTACGTGCTTCCGTCGACGGAGGAAGAGTCGAGGGCAGTATTGCCGAGAATGGATTGCAGTGTTGAATTGGCATCCAATCCGGTATCTGCACCCAGTGCTGCATCGGACGATGAAATGGAGTCATTCAGGTACTGTTCGAAGGACGCGGTATCGGAAGCGCCTTTGATCCTTACCGGCACCCTGCTTTGAATTTCATCGAGCTTCTGTTGGAATATATCTGAAACATTAAGTATCATGCAGCCTTCAACCTTTCAATAACATTTTACCATAATATGTCCGCGAATCAAAGCAATACGTTACGCTGCCGGTAACACTTGCAGCAATTACTGCCGCAGATCCTGCATGCAATACTGCCATACCGCCGAAATCGTCCACATTAAGATTATCGGAAAGCCGGATGCAATAGATTAGAGGTATAAAATGGTTTGCTCATGAAATGTTGCGTTCAGATTTTCTGAGGAATTTTGAACAGGCGCTTTTGATTTCGCCGTCAAAGTTGCGGACAGTGAAAAGCTGGCAGTATCCGTTAGCCGGATCATGCGAGGTTTCGCTTGAATCAGGTATGAAGAATTCACATTCTATACATTTTGGCTTGCGCTCGGTCGGCAGCCATGCCTCGACTCTTCTCGAATATCTCGCGCAGTAGAAATCACCCGATACGATACCGTGGATCCTGCATAAAATATCCCTGTTGATCTTGACTCTTACGCCATTGGCGCAATTGTTGCAGCTTCCAGCTTGTTTCATTCGTACCCCCTGATTACTTCTGACCCTTCGCAGTAATTTCAATCGATTTCATTTCCGCGATCATATATGACACGGTCGAGCTGAGCCTGTACAAAGGTAACCCAATAAAAGGGGGGCGTTTATTTGACCTTTATCGTTTTGTTAAGACCGCTTGCCGAATACCGCACAAGTGACGCCCCTCTAACATATTACCACAGGGCTTGCGAGGGTGGCAAATAATGGGAAATAATAATTACAACAGGGAGGGAAGAAAATATTCCATATTACCCGTTGCTGGAGTATAATTAGCATAAATCAGACATTGAGACAAACAGGGGACGGGTGAATTATGAAAAAACCTGTGATTTTACGCAGAAGATATATTCCATCCGAGGTAACGGATATTTCCGGCGATGAGCTCTTATTCAGAAGCGATAGCCTCCTTGTGACAAGATGGTCTGCAATAAAGCCAAGAGCGGATATACAGGGCGGCATTTCCTTTACTTTCCTTGACAGAGGCTACAAGCTGGGCAGGTTTTATGACAGGGACGACCGCTTTTTGTATTGGTACTGCGATATAATAGAGGTCGAATATGAACAGGCCTCGGACACATACACGATCAACGACCTGCTGGTCGACATCAAAATATTTCCGGACGGCAAGGTAATACTATTGGATGCGGACGAACTCGGACAGGCCCTGGAGGAAGGGCTTATAGGCAAGGACCAGGCAGCAGAAGCTCTAAAGGTACTGGACGGATTGCTGAAGCAGATCTACGGCGGCAACTTCCCGCCAAAGGACTGCGAAGGGTACGAGTATTAAGGGGAGGGCAGCACTTTTGCCGGAACAATACATAGTGAAAGACAGATTGATAGACCTGCACACACATTCAACGGCGTCCGACGGCAGCATGACGCCGGCGGAGCTTATTCGGCATGCTTATGAAAAAGGCCTTGCGGCTGTCGCAGTCACCGATCACGATTCCATGGACGGGATAGAACAGGCGCTGGACGAGGGAAGGAAGCTTGGCATAGAAGTTATCGCAGGCGTGGAGATAAGCGTTGATTTTGACCCTGAAATGCATCTGCTCGGTTATTTCTTCAACGGTCATTACGAACCCATACTGAAGTCCCTCGAAAAGCTGCGGCTGATGCGGGAGCAGAGAAATCCCAAGATCATAAGGAAGCTGAATGAGCTCGGATTTGACATTACGATGGAGGAAGTAAACGAAAAAGCCGGAGGAGTTAATGTCGGGAGACCGCATATAGCAAGGACCCTGGTGGATAAAGGCTACGTTGGCAGCATAGCCGAAGCCTTTGAAAAATACCTTTCGGCGGGAAAGCCGGCATACTTCAAGAAGGATAAACTGACGCCGGAAGAAGGCGTCGCATTGATCGCAAAGTCGGGCGGAGTGCCGGTTCTTGCGCACCCTATCTATCTCGATATGGCGGGGATCGACCTTGAACGGCTTTTGCCGCGGCTCAAGGCAGCGGGATTGAAAGGGATCGAAGCAATCTATTCCGAAAATTCGGAAGAACAGACGGCAAAATTATTGGAGCTTGCCGAAGTGAATGGGCTTGCCGTATCGGGCGGCAGCGATTTCCACGGCAGCTTCAAGCCTCATATAGAAATCGGGATCGGAAGAGGCTCGCTCAGGATCCCGTATGAACTGCTGGACCGGCTGAAGCGGGAATGAGCAACCTGTCAGGCAAGCGGGCAGACATGAGCGAATGCAAGCGGTATTAGGCTTTTGAGGGATAAAGCCAACCTGTAGACTGGCGTAAGCGTATACAGCAGACAAAAGCGCGAATGCCCCCGTACAATTGGCAGAAGGGCGTCAATAGACTTGACACAGTACCATGTCGCAGGTATAATGATAACAAACCGATGACGATAAAGGAAAACAAGTGGCCCTTTTCACGAAGGGTTATTTTTATCGGTTCGGGAGTTTAAACGGAAGGCTTTTGTTATGGCAGACGAAGGGATCAAGGTTATCGCTCAGAATAAAAAGGCCAGGCATGATTACTTCATCGAACAGACCATGGAGACCGGTATCGTACTGTCCGGCACCGAAGTTAAATCGATCAGGCAGGGCAAGGTCAACCTGAAGGACTGCTACGCAATGATCGAAGGCGGCGAGGTCATACTGAGCGGTATGCACATAAGCCCTTACGAGCAGGGGAACATATTCAACAAGGACCCCCTGCGCAACCGTAAGCTGCTGCTGCACAAGAGCGAGATCAACAGGCTGATCGGAATCACTCAGCAGAAAGGCCTGTCGCTTGTACCTCTGGAGCTTTACTTCAAGAGGGGCAAAGTGAAGGTCGAGCTCGCTATAGCCAAAGGCAAGAAGCTTTACGACAAGCGGGAGGACATCGCGGAACGCGATGCCAAACGCGAGATCGACCGCAAGATGAAGGAACAGCTAAGGTGAAGTTTGACAACTGAATAGCTTTAACTCCATTAATATGGGGGCGTATTGGTTTCGACGGGATTGTTGGAACCAGTGTAGCGGGTAGAGGATTCTCGTCGGCCTCTTAAAAAACGAGAAACTAAAATTAAACGCTAAGAACAATAACGTATCTTACGCTTTAGCAGCTTAATCGCTGCTAACCGTCGGTCTGAGGTTCCTGCACCTTAGGTAGCCGGCGTCATTAAGTCAGGCCTTAGGAAGGGGAAGGTCAAATTCCGGAACTGGTTCAGCCGTAGCCTTGAGCTGGACATGAATTAAAGGCTACCGAAAGCGGAACTCTGATTGCGGAGGTCTGTTGTAGGGAAACGTCAGGCTTAAGTCCGTAAGGATACTGAGCAGGACATAAATCACAATCTACACCCGTAGAAGCGCTGGAGGATATGGTTTCGGACAGGGGTTCGACTCATTAAAAAAGAATCGCCCTGCCTGGCGACAGGCAGGTGAAAACCCGGCTTTATCGGTGAAACCGTAACGGGAGGTAATGCAGCAAAGCTGTAGGACTAGCCCGACGGCAATACCGAGAGGTATGTGAGGAAACTCAACAGCCTTGTATCGACTCATAGGGATCTTGGAACATGGATATAAATCCGGTTCAATGATCTACTAGGATGGGAAGCAGCGGAGTTATTTGCTCCGAATAATCAATTCCCATAACACGCCGGGGGACTCGGAAATCAGATGGGGACATTCCTCAACCTAAAAGGAATGCCTGCTGGTCTGAGAGGTGTGTCCCCACACCGCAGAGTTCAAGATATAGTCAGTGCCAATGGAAACATTGGAAGCACATGTCCCCTCGCCTCCACCAAAATTCGACACAAAGCAGATTCCAGGGATTGATCCATGGAATCTGCTTTGTTATACAGTTCGTTGATGTTAAATTAATAAGCATGTTAGTCGAGATACAGAATAAAATATTATATAATGCTTTTAAGCGGTATCATAATGAGAAAACCTGTTGTACATCTTTTTTTAATAAGAAAATCCAGCTTAATAATATGCTTCTGTATTATAGTTCTTATAGTACAATCAGTGAGTTTTGCATTTGGGAAAAAAGAAACATGGAGTGTTTATAATAATAATTATATTAATTACAATATCATCATGAAACGCGATCTTTTGTGTTTAATGATAGCATATTGGAAAAATGTCAAAGGTATACTGCAAACTCAAGATGGCAAAGTATATCTCGTAATGCAATCAGGAAGCAGAATCTTGTACGATGATAAAAAAGTGAAGACTCCGGACGAGAAATTTGCAAATGCTGATCTACAGGATATGCTTGAACAGATATATCCCTTATTTGGCGCCAACTACTTAAGATCGATTGATTTTAACCCTGGAAGAAACAGGACTTATAAATTATTTGAGGATGTATATGGTAAGACAAAAGGGAAAATAGAAGTAAATCTGGTAAGCGTAGGGTATGGGAATTTGGTTTTGAAATTTAATGAAAAGAATAATGCTGCGAATATGTTAAAGAAAGTAAACAGTGAACTTGCTGTCCTGACAAAAATACGCAGTGGTTTGAAGCCATTTATTTATCCCTCTAGTGGGACTTATAATTATAGGAATATTTCCGGAACCAACCTCTTAAGTGCTCATTCCTTTGGAACAGCAATTGATCTGCCTGCAAATGGAAAGGATTACTGGCAGTGGGCATCAAGAAACGACGGTCAAAAAAGAATGTCGGCCTATCCGCCCGAAGTTGTCAAGATATTCGAAAAGAATCTTTTCATTTGGGGCGGAAGATGGGGATATTTTGATTTAATGCATTATGAGTATCGACCGGAATTAATATTGAAAGCCAGATATTTCTCCAAAATGCCTGAGCCTGGCCAACCGTGGTATATAGGATCACCATATTCTGAAGATATTCATATTAGAAATTATATAAAAATGATTGATGAAGCTCTGAGACCAGGGTAGCGAGCAGAGGATTCTCATTGGCCCTGCACCTCGGGTAGCTGGCATCATTAAGTCAGGCGGGATGCATGGCGAGCAGCAAATACCGCAGTATTTGCGACCAGGCCTTAGGAAGGGGAAGGTCAAATTCCGGAACTGGTTCAGCCGTAGCCTTGAGCTGGACATGATTTAAAGGCTACCGAAAGCGGAACTCTGATTGCGATCACAATCTACACCCGTAGAAGCGCTGGAGGATATGGTCTCGGACAGTGGGTTCGACTCCCCTCGCCTTCACCTAAATTGATTAAAAGCCTTGAATTGCCTAATCTCAAGGCTTTTCTTAGTTCGCCCGACATGGGCAGTAGCTTGGCGGTGAAAGTCCGCTATGGGCTTGGTAGTGGGAACCATTAGC